>Ga0209535_1001216_pt1 | contig 17698 bp, 10 predicted proteins | sample LinPmetageLP28_FD_184041 | JGI IMG/M metagenome (GOLD analysis project Ga0209535, IMG submission 184041) | Marine viral communities from the Pacific Ocean - LP-28 (SPAdes) (version 2) | ecosystem: Environmental > Aquatic > Marine > Oceanic | place: Pacific Ocean | collected 2009-08-22 | reverse complement strand
AAATGAACTTCAATTTGATCGTACTGACTGCCACTTGCGTTGGAACCAACATATGCTCCTCCACTTGAATAACTATTTTTATTAATGTATATAAGCTGATCGCCACCAGAATATGCTTGAGCGCGCCATATTGAAAATCCAAATGCATATCTACCTGCTACTGGAGCTGTAAATTTACCAGTACTATTGGCATAATGATTACCGTTATTAAAACTTTCACCGCCATTACCAAAACTATGGAAATAATAATGATTTGACCCAACACTTGTTGTACTTGGAGTACCATAAGTTAAAAAAGAAGGGAGATTAGGTTTAGTTAAATAGCCACTTTGATGAGCTATAAATGAAGTAGCGATAACTGAACCATCATCATTTCTCGATTTAACGTTTAAGTCACCAGTTGAGGATTGAACATTTAACATCCATGATTTGTTGGTTAGGTCTTCTCTGCGTAAAAATATATCGGCTTCACTAGCACCTTGAACATGTAATGCTTTTAAAGGTGAGGTGCTTCCTACTCCAACTCTATTGTTTGATGCATCGACATGAAGAGTGTTTGTATCTACTGTTAAATCACTACCGATAGCTAAGCTTCCACTTGAATCCAACGTTAATATGTCGGTTCCGTTTGGATACTGTATCTTTTTTATTCCGAGTGTACTTGTCATATCGTTATCCTATTATGAGCCTATCAACCTAAAAGCTTCAAACGTATTACCTATAGAACCACCGCTTATTATATTTCCACTAACGCCACTGTAAGCATAAGCTTCAATATAATCTGATGAACCATTTAAATGAATAATAGCACTAGTTGTCACGTGAGTATTATTATTGTTATATTCAAAGTCTCCGTCAATTGCAATTTCTTTGTATTTTGATCCGTTTTTATAAATTGCCGTTGCTTTTATAAAGTTTTGTTGTCCACTGGCACGATATATTTTAACAGCCACCAAAACTTTATAATAACCACCTACTGTTGGCGTGAATCTATAATTACTAGTATCATAGTTATTATTAGTATCAAAAAGCTCGGTGTCAGCTGCAATCTTTGTCCAAGTGTCGGCTGACAATCCGGGATTACCAGAACCAATATGAGCACTAAATGCCGGCATATTACTTAAAAGATTAGTTGTCGTACTAAATGTACCTTCTTGATTTGTAATAGTGTCTGTTTTTAACGTTGCTACTTTTATATCACTCATACTACCATCAATGTCCCGTTAACTGTTATTGTCACACCTGAGTCTACATTAAATGGACCTACTAATAATCCATTACTGTTTGAATCGATAGTGTGACTTCTTGATAAATTTTTTGGATTTGTTCTCAAATCAGCTGCAATCTTTCCAGTAATTGTTGTCGTTGTTATAATTGTATTTATACTAGCTGAGTCAGCTGCATCTTGTCGCAAAGCAATATAAGCAGAATCAACTTGAAATCCAATTGCCGAATCTATCATAGATTGAGTTGCTGCAGAATCGGTTCCCGCAGTCTGTCTGAATTGAATATAATCAGAATCAATCAACTCTTTTACGTGTGTATCAACGTTTGTGTGTAAGTTGAATGCTTGAATTTTTGTTGCCATTACGCAGGTGTCCTTATTTCTCTAAGTTTAAAACTAACATTTGTTTTTGTAGGTGTGAGTTTTAATCTGACATTACCACTATTTATATCTGCATCAAAAGTACCAAGTGTTGAATCTAATAAGACTTGTCCATATGTTGTCATAGCCACATTCGTGCCATTGTGTGTTAATAAAATTTCTTCGGCATGATAACTATTACTCGAATCATGTTCAAGTTGTGCTACATATTTCATTGTTCTAAAACTTGCTGCTGCAAATGTATGAATGATTTGATTCGAACCAGTTGTAAGTAAATCAGAATCAATCGCTCTTATTCCATTTATTTCTACTGTAGAGGCTTTAGCAAGTGATACAACCTCTACGATACTTCCTACGTTTACTGCCGAATCAAATACAATAGATGTTCCATTAGTTGCGGTAAAATCTTTTCCTGTTGCGAGTCTTGCACCGTTTAAGTATACTTCTACTTTTCCTACATCATATGCTAATGTTGTTCCAGATGAATCCTGTCCACTTACAGAATCTGATAATGCATCTATTGTGTAAAGATAAGGTTTGTAATCTCTCAATACTAAATGAGAAGAAAGTAATTGATGTGTTCTGACTTCTATTTCTGAAGATGAATCTGGTGCAGAGTCAAGTGTTAGAGTAGTTCCGGAAATACTATATGTATTTGTGTGTTGTAATAAACCATTGACAAATACAAATGCATCATCAGAGTCAGCTGGAGCCTCCGTTAATGTAAAAGCTTTAGTAGAATTATTGCCTGAAAAACTACTTGTTGAAACATTATTAATTGTTCCAGTTGTTCCGCTACCACCTGTTATTGTGATTGTTTTTGTTGCACCTGATCCAGTTGCAGTTACATTATCACCTACAAAGTTTAATGTAGTTGCTGAAGTTGATAGAGAACTACCTTCTTCTTGAACTGTTATAGCTCCGCCAGATTGCCTTAATTGTATGTAAGCAGAATCAACTTGAAATCCAATTGATGAGTCTATCATTGCTTGTGTTGCAGCAGAATCTGTGCCTGCAGCTGTTCGTGCTTGAATATAATCAGAATCAACTAATTGTACAACTGCTGCCGAGTCGATATTTCCACTTATTGCAGTTACTGACGTAAATGATAAATTACCGCTACCATCTGTTTTAATAACGTGATTGGCTGAACCATCTGATGCTGGAAAGATTAATCCACCTGCAGTTAATTTTGTAAATTTTGCAGAATCGGCTGATACTTCACCTGTTACAGAAACTCCAGAATCTGCAAGTTGAAGCTTAATATTACTTCCTAATTTAAATTGTAAACTTCCAGTTCCTGCATCTTGTATTACGCTATTGTTTCCATCATGGAATATTTTTAAGTCACTATCATTACCAACTGATAATTTAGCTAAACCTCCTGCAGCACCTCCATCAGGTGCTTGTATTCCATTAGCATTCATAAGTGTTATTGTTGCAGCAGAATCGGTTCCTGGAGATTGTCTTGCTTGTACGTATGCAGAATCTATAAGGGCAATTGCTTCTGCAGAATCAATACTTATTGCTTGAACTCTCGCTGCTGTATAATAAAGATTTGTCTGTTCTGGAATATCGGCTGTACTTACTTGATTAGTACCAGTTCCAAAATCAATGTGTGTGTCATCTATGCCATCAGTCTTAAGTGTTACTGCACCTGATGAAACACTAAAGTGATCACTGCTAAACGATGCTATACCTTTATTAGATGTTGTTGCATCTTCACCTGATATAGTACCACCTGAAACATCGATACCTTCACCAGCCGCAAGATAACTTCCAACTCTTGCATCAGTATAATAAAGATTATTACCTTCAGTTAAGTTTGTAGTTGTAAATCCTGTTAAGTTGCGTGTTCCAATTACAAGTGCGTGACCCATATAACCATGAGCTGAACACTGATAATGTAATACTGGAGGAGTAGCCTCACTTACAACAATTTCTAAATGTGTTGAAGTCGTTGTAACGCCACTAGTAAATGCTGTTGTTTTTGCAGCGTCATAATAAAGTCTAAATGGGTGACTTGACATATCACTTGAACTTAGAGTAAATCTATATGTTCTACCGATTTGTAATTGTACTATTGGTGAGAATGTGCCATCAATTAAATATCCGCTAGAACTTCCTGTTCCATTATAAACATGTGAAGCTGTTTTAGATGCAACCGTTACTGCAAAATTCTTTGTAGTTGCATCGTGTTTATTTCTTTCAACTGCAGTATTTGCGGAATCTTTTGCAAAGAAATAATCACTATCAAAATTGTTAGCAGTATATACCGATTCAACATCAAAGCTGAATTGACCAGTTCCTGAGTTATATGATAGATCACCACCTGCTGAGAACAAACCTCTTATTTCTGATGAATCAACTGAGATATTACCAGCTGCTAAATCGATACCATGACCACCTGCAAAATGCGCTCTTGTTTCTGATGCACTTGGTCCTGTGTAGGTAAAAATACCAGTAGCAGAATCATATGAGAAGCTTCCATCTCCACCAGCATCTATTCCAATTAAAGCACTTCTTGCTGCAGAGTCTGCTCTTGCAGTAGTATAATATAAATTGTTACCTTCCGATAGGTTGGTAGTAGATTTTGCATCAAATGCAGAATCAATATCTGAATCTGTTCTTGATTTTAAATAATATAAATTTGTTTGTTCCGGAATATCAGCTGTACTTACTTGATTCGTTCCTGTACCAAAGTCAATATGTGTATCATCAATACCGTCAGTTTTAATTGTAACTGCACCAGAAGAAACTGTAAAGTGATCACTACTAAATGAAGCTATACCTTTATTAGATGCAGTAGCATCTTCACCGGATATTTCACCAGAAGATATGTCAATACCTTCACCAGCACTAAAGTGAGCTCGTGTTTCTGCTGCACTTGGTCCAGTGTAAGTAAATACGCCGGTTGAATTATTATAAGCAAAACTTCCATCACCACCTGCATCCGTTGCAGAGATATAACTTCTTATTAATGGACGATAGTATGTTGTTAATTCAGCTGAATCAACTGCTAAATCTCTGGTAGATGCAATAGTGCCTCCACCTTTTAAACCAAATCCTGCAGTTATTGAAACTCCGCTGTGTGCAACATGCTCATCAGCTACAAAATTAGTAAGTGTATCATGATCTATAGATGGAATGTTTCCAATATCAGCAATTAATAAAGTTGGTATTCTTGCAGAGTCAATAGTTCCTGTTAAAGATGCTGTAGGTAAATTAGTTAATGATGCACCAGATCCTGAAAATAAAGGAGCATTTATTTCTCTATTTGAAATAAATTTAGCACCGGAATGTTGATAGTTAAACGTAGGATTATTGACAATAGCCGAATCACCCCAAGTAAAACCTGCGCCATTAAGTGCTGAACTATCCGCTGCACTATCAGCTATAACAATATTTTTATCTTTTAGTACTATTGCAGATGAATTAATAGTAGTTTGAGATCCTTCAACTTGAAGGTTACCCATAATCTTTACTGTACCAGTAGCATCACCAATTGCAGCCGGATCGATAATTAATTCAGCAGGACCTCTTAATTGTGCAAATGTTGGAGTAGCTGCAGAATCTAAAGGTTGAGGACCTCTAATATCTCCTGTAGTACTATTGTAAGATATGCCATTACTTGCACTTAGATGAGCTCTAACTTCTGCAGACGATGGTCCAGTATATGTGAATACACCTGTAGAGTTGTTATACGCAAATGATCCATCACCGCCTGCATCCGTTGCAGATATTGAATTCTTTGCATCACTATCTGCTCTCGCAGTAGTATAATATAAATTAGTTTGTTCAGGTAAATCTGCAGTACTTACTTGATTTGTACCAGTACCAAAGTCTATGTGAGTGTCATCAATACCATCTGTTTTTAATGAAACCGCACCAGAAGAAACTGTGAAATTTTCAGTGTCGAAAGAAGCTATACCTTTGTTGGACACTGTAGCGTCTTCTCCAGATATTTCTCCAGAAGATATATCAATACCTTCACCTGCTGTAAAGTGTGCTCTTACCTCGCTTGCATTAGGGCCAGTGTAAGTAAATTTACCAGTTGCAGAGTCATAAGCAAAACTTCCATCACCTCCAGCATCTACTGCAACTAAAGCACTTCTTGCAGCTGAATCTGCTCTTGAAGTTGTATAATAAAGATTAGTTTGTTCAGGAATGTCAGCCGTACTTACTTGATTTGTGCCTGTACCAAAATCTATATGTGTATCATCTATTCCATCGGCTTTAATACTAACAGCGCCAGATGTAACTGCAAAATGCTCAGTGTTGAATGATGCTATACCTTTATTAGATGTTGTTGCATCTTCACCGGATATTTCTCCAGAAGATATATCGATACCTTCACCAGCACTAAAGTGAGCTCTTGTTTCAGATGCACTTGGACCAGTGTATGTAACAATTCCAGTAGAATTATCATAAGCAAAACTACCGTCTCCACCAGCATCTGTTGCTGATATGAAACCTCTAATTTGTTGTCTAAATAAACTCGTAAGTTCTGCAGAATCTATTTTAATATCACCAGAAGTAATAGCAATACCGGATCCTCCAATAAAATGTGCTCTTACTTCACTTGCATTTGGACCTGTATAAGTAAATTTACCAGTGGCAGAATCATAACTAAATGATCCATCTCCTCCGGCATCTATTCCAAGTAATGCACTTCTTGCTGCAGAATCAGCTCGTGCAACTGTGTAGTATAGATTATTACCTTCAGATAAATCTGTTGTTGATCTTGCATCAAATGCAGAATCAATATCAGAGTCGACTCTTGATTTTAAGTAATATAAGCTAGAGCCTTCTGGCAATTGACCAGTATTTGCATCACCTAAATCAGAATCAAAATTTGCTTTAGTGTAAACTTGTTCTACATCAAATGTAAACTGACCGGTGCCAGAGTTATATGTTAAATCTCCACCAGCTGTAAAATATCCACGAATGTCTTGTTTGAAGTTTGCTTCTAATTCTGCAGAGTCTATGCTTAGAGTGTTGCTAGCATTATTGTAAGTTAAACCTACACCTTCAAGAACAGCACTGTCAAGTGTTATATTGAAGTCAGAATCAAAGTTTTCTTTTGTATATACTTGTTCAACATCAAATTCAAATATACCGGTGCTAGCATTATACGAAAGATCACCGCCACTGGCAAACATATTTCTAATTTGTTGTATAGAACCTTGTAAATTAAAATTTACTGGAGCACCAACACTGTCTGTGGCTGCAAAACCTCCACTTGAATCTTTTAAATTTATAGTACCTAAGTGTATTGTAGTTCCACTTAAATATAAATCTCTAAATTTCTTAGCACTGTCACCTAAGTCGAATGAACTGTCTAATGCAGGAACAATGTGGCCTTTAGTTGTAAGACCTGTTACGACTGGTGTTTTATCGGAATCTATAGCAATGATTAATTTGTCATTACCAGGCGAATATTCTCTTGCTAAACCTTGACCGACATCGAATGTAAAGTTCTTAAATGCGTTTTCAGCTGAATCATAAACTAATATTTGACCATCAGATTTAGTCGCGACACTAAAGTCTGAAAAGTTATCAATGGACAATCCAGTCTGTGCAGTAGTTATTGGTGTACCAACTACAATCTTTTTTATAAAAGTCTGTTGGCCTGTAACAACCTTAATTGCCATTATTACCTCACTTAGTTACGGATGGAGTTACTTGTATGCGCCCTTCCATAATTCTTTCGACTATGGTGTTGCCAGTTCCACTTTCGGCATGAGATAACTCAACATCATATACATGTCTTCCTGCCTTCAGTGCATCAGTTTGTGTATTGGTAAGAGATAAAGTAGCAGTACCATCAGTATTACTTGTTATTACTGTAGTAAAAGCTGTAGCTTCAGAACTATCTGTATTGAAAGTTTTCTTTATCTTACCAGTTACTGAATATCCTAAGAGATTCTTAGCTGCGCCGTTGATGTCGACTAAGTGAAGTTCAATAGTAGTGTCAGTACCTTGATCAATGGTAAATTCGTGAAATTGGGCCATGAAATACTCCGGTTGATTTCTTTGTCGGACGTTTCCGCCCCTGCCTTTAGATCTATTTATACAAAAAAGATTCTTAAAAGCCTTTAACTGAAGTTATTCCTGTATGTTGGCTACTGTCGAGAAGTGCACTACCTGAATTAAGATCAGATAATGAAAGAGGATTGCTTGAACCGTCTGTTGCAGGTATTGTTCCAGTGACGTTTAACGCTCCATCTGTTGAGTTTCTTGTGCCTGTAAGAGTTGCTCCTGCTGCACATGTTGAACCACTTAGCGGATTGTTACTACCGCCCATTGTTACAGTTTGATCTGAATTATTAGTAAATGTGAATTTTCTACCAGTTGCAGTATTAAAACACTTCACATCACGTATTTGACAGAATGCGCCTCGACCATTTTCAAGTTCAACAACAGCTCGTGCGTTATTAGCATCTACATATATAGCAACACCGGTTGAGCCTGCATTACCGTTATTAACACGTTGAAATGCACTAAACCATCTACAAAAACGATATGTAGCTCCACTATAACTATGCGTTGTATTTGTAGTCGGTGGAAAACTTCCACCTACACCAGTAATAGGTGCAGATGTACGAGCACCGTCTTCAACAAATGCGTGTGTAAAAGTCATACTAAAATCTGATCTTATAACATTCGTTAAGCTAGGTCCACCAAATTTTGTTGCTGTAGAAGTATTGTAATAAGTACTATGTGTTCTATGTGAATTTCTATTACCTCCACTGCTTGGAGGATATGCGTGAGTTGTTCCTCCGCCATCACCCCATGATGTGCCACCACCACTTCCATAACTATTACCCGGATCAGGCCTAATGTCATTAATCACTTGTTCAGTATATGTATGATTCGTTCCAGTTACTACTGTAGATGCATCACCTCCATCTGAAGTGTTTGTTCCAGTATGAGATGAAGTTCCTTGTGATATAGTAAAAGTACGTTCAGTTGCTTTAATAGTTCCACCACCTTTAAGTTCTACTTCAACACCACTAGGTGTGTCCATATTTAATGGTGAATCAGTGTTTATAATGTCAAACCCATTTGTGTCTAATATAACTTTTTTATGGTTTGTAGTTGATGATAATGTTAATTGACCGGAAACATCTCCAGTTAGTTTATATAACTGTATTGGAAGGTTTATTTTTGCACCGGCTTTTGAATTTAAACTTCCTGATGAATTAACTTCAGTGAAACCGAGATTTGAAATAAGAGGAGCACCCATATATCACCTATGATTTAACTGTTTCAACAAAAGAGAATGCCGTGCCATTATAGAATCCAACTGCAAGATCTACTGAGTTTCCTAATGATATACCTTGTGATGTGCCACTAGTATTCCAATTAATTGTAAGATTGTTGCCACCTGTAATTTTGTCTACTACTACAGATTGTCCTACATTTAAACTACCTTTTGCGATATTAAGTGTAATATCACCGCTCGTTGTATTTACTCTTACATATTGATCATCACTTGTACCCGGTGTAAATGTTTGAGAGCTCGTGATTGTTGCTGGATTAGCAACTGCACCAGGACCTGTATATGTAAATACACCAGTTGAATTATTATAAGCTAATGATCCACTACCACCAGCATCTGTAACTGAAACTAATCCTCGTATTACTGATGAATCAACCGAAAGATTACCAGCTGCAAAGTCAATACCATGACCTCCACTGATATGTGAACGTACACTATCTGCACTTGGTCCAGTATAAGTTATATTTCCAGTAGCTGAATCATAAACTAATCCTCCATCACCTCCAGCATCGAGAACTTGGAATGCACTTCTTGCTGTTGTTGTAATGTCTGCAGAATCGAGTAAATCAGTTTTTGTTTTTAATTCGTTAATAGCACCTACAATATCAGAGTCTATAGTTGTGTTAAGGTTTACTAAATCGCCGATAACACCTGATATTTGGTTTGTCTTTGTAACCCAGTTGGTTACTGTATCTGTTAGGTTAACTGTAGTTTTAGCCATCTAATTTCTCTATAATTTGAGTTAACATTTTTTTAATATCACCAACTTCATCTTTTAAATTATCAAACTCTTGTTCTTTTTGTTTTCTTTCAAGCTTTCTTTTTCTTGCTGCACTGATCTCATCTTTATTTATATTCAAAATAGCTCCTGTAGATGTATCTCTTACTAAGTTACTGTTTCCTTCAACTTTTAAATATGTCATTATGCGCTCAGTGCTATGGCTCGTAATGAAGATATTGATGGAACAAGTGCTTGGTTAGTACTTCTAAATACAATTTTTAATTGAAATTTAGTAAATGCTGCTATATCTCCGCCTTGACCTCCTATAAGATACGTATACTCTCTAAAAACATTAGGGTTTTCATCAGTTGGAATAGTTGTTTCTTGAGATGCCAATATAAAATTTTGAGTAACAATAGAAGTGTCTGCGTCGGCTGTTCTAAAATAAACTTGAAAATCGGCAGTTGATGGCCTATTAGCAGACAGTAATACTTTTAGTCCTACAGCTTCTTCAGTTAAAGTTATTGATCTGGTTAAATGTTTAGCTGCTATGCTTCCTCCTTTAGCAGATGTTTCATCAACAAATGCTAATGGAACATTATGACCCGCTAATGTTGTTTCATTTTGTTTATCAATTATGTTACTTATTAGGCCTACAGAAGTTCTTTGTAAGTCTAACATAGGCGCCATATTAGAATCAGCATTTGATATAGAAATATTAAAATCTAAAGATTTTACTCCAGCTCCAAGATCACTCGTTTCAGCACTATCATGAGCTATCATTGATAATGTATCATTACTATTATTCTCATTTATCTGCACAGCTTTAAATACACTTTGTTTCTGAAATGCAGTTTCACCACCTGCATAAGACTTACCGGTTGTAGTTTTTATAGATGCATCAAATGTTTGGCCAGTTGGTACAATGGCAGCTATTGATGGGTATATAGTACTGTATAGTATATTTTTAGTAGACTGTATGCTAAGCCCTCCACCAAATGCATCTGAGTCGGCTGCTGAGTCAGCAGTAAATTGATAACCGGTATGGTCTATTGCTGTAATAGTATGACGCTTGTTTAATGTTGAAGCAAATACTCCACCTACACCTGCAGAATCAACTCCAGATAAAGTTATAGGTTGACCAACTTGCATACCATGATTAGGATGAGTCACTCTTACTGTCTGAGATGTGGAAATAGTTTTTATAGGATTAGGCATAAGTAGTTGTTTAGGAACTGGAGCATTATGCAATGCTATAGTTGCAGTTGAATGTTTAAATTTTGCTTGATATATTTTAAAAGTTAAATCTTGATTTTGTGAAGGAGTGAATGTTGAGCCATTCTGTGAATAGAATAAACTTCCTAACACAGGCTGTTTATTTACACGCTTCTCTGTAGAACCTACTACAAAATCGTTAATTTCAGCTATATAAATTTCATAATCTTTTGAATCTGCTATGACTACTAACGCATATTCATTTAATCCTTTCAAATATGTAGGCTCATCAAATTCAAATGTAGTTGCTGTAGTAGCATCTGCAGATATACTTGCTCCACCTGAAAATGTACTACCCGGCAATGATTTTATAGTTCCTGGAATTATAGTGTTTGACGAAGGAAATCCATTAATCATAGGCCTGATTTGCACTTGTATTGGAGCGTTTTCATCAGCTGCTTTGAAAAACAAATCTACTTTAGTGCAATAAATTCCAGCTGGTTCATCGATATAAAACGATTGAGCTATTGGTTGTTTTCCAACTCTATATCCGGTTGATGTTACTGACATATTTTAACTCGCCTTTTTTAATAATTGTTTGTATTGGCCATGAACTGTATAAATGTTATTATTACAATATACATCATAGCTTTCATCTGTAGTTCCTATGTAAACTGTAGGAATAATTTTTTCAATAAAATCTATAGTTTCTACTTTTACGCCATTTATATAGTCACCAATTTCAACTTCTTCTGTTCTCTTCCAACCTAAGTTAGTTAAAACCGGGTGATCATTAGTTATTTTTAATTCATTATTAATTATGTAATAAGCATTTCTCATGTGTTTTTGCATAACCTCTGTCACTAAGCTTCCAGAAACAATATCTCCTACTTTAACATTTACCACTGTTGATAACACACCATTCAACATTACTAACATATCTTCTAATAGGCATGCTACGCCGTAACCATTGTCATCGGTGTAACCGTGTTCATCACCACCCATTCCTCCGCCAGGACCATCATCTTGAATACCTTCATTATAGTTATACCCATAGATGCGATTTGCCAGTTTATTGCGAAAATTCATTTTAGCATTTACTGCATTAATAAGTTTTTCATGTTGAGTTAATGGTGCTGGATTATAACCTTTACTTGTAACCATATCTGAATAATAATTATGATATTGAACAGAAATTTGTGATAGGTTTATATGAGCAACTGCTTCGCTAACTCCCCAATCGTTAAACTTATGTTGATTACCGTTATCGTCACTATATGAAATCAAGCCTCCAGTTTGTACTATGACTCGTGTTGATTCATATGTTGCTTGTTTAGTGTCTATGAAACCTTGTGAAGTGTAGTTGGTTGAAGCCATAGCTCCAGCATCAGCTTCTTTGTCGACACTTATATCTAAAATTTTAAATTCTCTAGTACCGGTGCGTATTCTGTTATTGTCATTATTAGGCACTATAAATGATCCAGAAACCGTGCCGTCAGCATCTGTAACAAGTGTTGAAGATCCTGACGGATGCACTGTTACGTCTCTCAAAGTATTACCAAAATCAGAATCGGTATCTGAATAATGTTGAAATAAAGTTGGACCGCCACCGCCATTTGTTAAACTACTTATATTAACTCCGTCTAAAAAAGCAAAGACTCGTGAATTAGGCCTTAAACCTTCAGCTTTAAAATAAACTTTTCTAGATCTCATAAAATTAGAAGTTTTAGTTTCAATAACTCTATCATTTATTATAGTTAATAGTGCTTCATCAGTTGCAACTGTTGGTAATGCATTTTTACTACTATTTCCAGACCAGTTTTCGATGTGATCGTTAAAGCTATAAGCAGGTATAGGAGAAATTAAACTACCACCTGGAATTATTTTATCAGGAATTCTTTCTATATCTCTCCATTCGTCAGAAGAAGGTGACAGTGTAACTGTTCCTTCATATATAGTAACTGCAAATGGATTAACTTTAACGGCTTTACTTGCTGTTGTTTGATTTATGTATTCACTTTGATCATATTTTATATAAACATTATCACCTTTTTTTATAGTGTTAGTAGATGATGCCGAATCATATGTTAATCTTATTTGATCATGTTTTGTTGTAGGCCTTACTATTCCATTTGCAAAATCAGTAGCAGCTCTATATTCGTAAGGTATTGACAGTTCTGCACCACGGTGATCTTTAAATGCATCTACAAAGAAACCACTTTTTGTTCTATCATTTCCAGAAGAATCTAAAACTTGTAAATATTTAGTGTCAGTTTCTAAAAGATTTAGTGATGTTGTTTCTTCTAGTCTTTCTACTCTATTTTCTAATTTACCTATATCTTTCATAGTAAATCTTTTAAAATTATACTGTGACATTGACACATCAGAATCATTTAAAACGCCAGGATTCATAATTATATCGTATAATGGCAAACTGCCATCAGGTACTACAGGAACAACCGGATTAAATCCAGGAGCTCCAAATATAAAATCTAATTTTGAGTTTTTATCTATGACTAGTTTTGCAGGAGTAGCTAAATTATAAGTAACATCAGCGGTTATAGTACTTCCGTCTTGAGGAGCTTCCAACAAAGTTGCACCACTGGTATTAAAGTTTCCAGCAGAATCTGATACTGATCTAAAATCTATAACGTCTCTTAAATTTAAAAACTGGCCGCCACCTAAATTATAGTTAGGTATTTTATCATAATCAACTTGACCAGCATATGAATTAACAGAAAAATAATCTCCACTTGCACTTGGATCAAAAAATTTATATTTCAAAGAAACACTTCCAGCTGGAGCTGATTGTCCTGATCTTAGTATTAATCTACCAACATCATAATGTGATGGGCGTTGGCCATTATCAAAATAAAATCTATTGGCAAAACTTTCATTGCTGTCAGATGCATTAACAACTTCATCTACTTCATAAATATCTGCACGCTTCATGTTAATAAATTTAAAACCTGCTCCATCCGATTCAACTGTATTTGTCAAAGTCATATTTGTCAATGTTTTAGTTTTATGAGTTGTTTGTGTTTTACTAACAAATCCCGCGAGCTCTATATTAGAAGAACTTGCAATGGTTGCAGCTGCACTTCCAGTTCCAAAGTTTGCAGTACCACCTGTGCTTCCTCCAGACAAAGTTATAGTAGGATCTACTCCGGGAACATCACTATCTGCCTTTGCAAAAACAAAGTCACTTGTCTGTGTATAAATTTCTCCAGCAGTTGTTAATCCTGTAAGTGTCACCACACCAGAACTATTTGCTGATAAGCTTGGAAATCTTCTTTGAGCAGTGTATGTTAAATCTGATAGAGCTGTAGGCCTTAGATTAGGTAATGGAAAAAAATTATATTTTTCATAAGGTTCTTTTAATACACCTTTAGAATTTTCAAGCGTAATATTGAAATAATTATTACTCGATGTACCTAAACTTTTGACGTCTCTAAAAACTTGACCAGAATTAAGATTAATATCAATAAGATGCATTTTTAAATTAGTACCACTTTTAGTTATAGCCTTAATTCGTGCAGTACCTATTGTGCTTCCACCGTGCGTAACTGCTGTTCTTAGATTCATTTCCTCTAATTCATTAAAGTTTGGAATACCTTGTGTATTTGTAGAACCACCTACACTTATATCTACAAACACATATGCACCATGAGTTGCACCTACTGGTTCGTTATTGACTGTTGTTGTTACTGTAGGTTTTGTTATTCTAAATGTTGAAGGTTTTGTTATAACTGATCTAAACCCATCAACTACTGCAACGCCATCACTGACATTTAAAAGTAAATGTGTGTTTTGTGAGTCTAAATCAAATCTAGCAGAGAAAGGTTTAACTATATAATCACCAGAATTCTCTTCTATTCTCTTTGCAATAAGTTCATTAGGTATATTATATGAATTTGTTGCGGCAACTGCACTATATATCTGACCCTTTTTAACTGTTGCAACGTGAACAAAGTTATCACTTGATGTCATTTCACTACGTTCAGCTATTGTAAGCGTTATACGGTATCTATCAGCTCCTGGGGCAGAAACATTCGGAACACTTCCTTGATTATCATATAATGCATTGTTATCACTTGCAGTTACAACGTCTTCAACTGCTTTAAATCCGATATCAGTGTCTGGTGTATCAGTATATTTTGATATTATCTTAGATTGATCTTGAGTTAATACAAAATTACCTCTTACATAATATATACCGCCTAAAGCTGTGACTTGTGTTCCTGTTCCTGTAGAAGGATCTGCTAGTGTAGAAAGCTTTACTTTTAAGTCCGTACCGTCTGAAACATCCATAACTTCATTAGATGCCATTCTTTGTGTTACAACATCAGTGCTGCCTTGAGCTGAACTTGTGTTTGTGTACTTAACATAAAGAGTTGCAGGATCACTACCTACTGCAGCAACCACTTCTAGTATTGTTGCAACTATTGATGAAGTTTGGCCTGTTACAGTTTTACCTACAAGTGTTGTTATATCTGTTGGTAAAACATGTGATGGATCAGTCGTATCTAACTTAATAAATTCATACTGTGGATTTACATTCACACCACCTGGTTTTACAACTGCACCTTCTTTAAATACGTTATTACCAAATCTTTCGATTTGATTTTGTAATATTGTTTGAAGTTGTGTTAACTCTCTTGCCTGTAATCCTACACCTGTATTAAATAATATTCTATGAAAGTTATCACTGTCACGAAAATCATCTTTATACGTTGTTGATAAGCTGGTTTCTGTAAATGTTGTCGCCATATTAATATCCTACTAAAGTGTAACTACTACTTTTATATCTTCTGTTTGTGATGCATCTCTTATAACCGGTGCTCTATTTTCTATATATAAAACATCTCCGGAAAGATTTAAGAGATCTTCAATTGCAGGTGCTACATTAATAGTTCCTGTATTACCCTGTTCATCTGTTAACGTGTCACCGATTCCAAATGGTGTATATCCTGTACTATCTGTTTGATGAAAAAATACATCACTATCTGAAACTTGATTTACGTATGCTTTTGCTGGTGGTACAGTGTTATTAAAAATTAACTCGTCAACTGCTAAGTTTCCTGCAAACGTTAAGTCAGTTTTTAAGAATCTTAAAGCTTTACCAGTTGTTGCAGTTAGTGTAGTACCATTGGCTGAATCTTTTGGATTTTTTATTAACATAACTTGTCTAAAATCTACATTAGTTCCTGCTAAAAAGTCTCCGCCCTCTGTTCCAGATGGTTTAGCATTAAACATTAATGAGGTTGCTTTTAACTCATCTCTTGGATCTTTACCGATTCCATTTGGTGGACCAATGATTGCTCGAGCAATTGCACCACTTCCACCACCTCCTGTAATAGTTACTGTTGCATTATCATAATTTTTGCCTGACCCAGAACTCTCATTAAGCATTTCTATTTTAACGACCGATCCACCAGCAACTGTTGCTGTTGCTTGTGCACTGTCGCCGACTGCTCTTGTATTTCCTGTTAATGTAATCGTTGGAGCTGATGTATAACCAGTTCCTCCATTAGTAACTGCAATATTAAGTATTCTACCAGCAACAGCAGAGTCTTGTACTCCTAGCTGTTGAGTTTCAATAGCGTTAGATGCGGTTCCTGCCGAATCTATTACTTGAATAGGAACAAAGTTAGCAGATAAAAATGCACTTGCATTTGCAGCACTTAATGCATATAAGAATTTCCATGTGTAACCATCTGAATTTGTAAATGCGTTGTTTGTAGTTCCTGTTGGTTTTACAGTTGATACGTTTGCAGCACCATTAGCATTCTTACTTTGTTGTAGACATATATAAACTTGGTTATCTTCAGTTAAAACATAATAGCTGTTTGTAGGTATCGCTGCTACATTATCATCAAATGCATCATAGACTGAACCTGAAGACCAATTTCTTCTTGGTATTACAAATGATGTTCCTGCAACGGCCTTGACTGATTGCAAAGCATTTTGTGCTTCTCTTATAGTTCTCGGCGTGTCGATTGGAGCTGGAACAGTTTCAGTAGCATTCCACTGATCATTCTTTCCAATTCCAATATAATACCTACCAGTAAGATTAGTCACTTCATCAAATATATTTTGCATGAATTGTTTTTTAAATGGGTCTGTTATTATTGCTGACATATTCTATTCCTTATGATACCGTTACTTCGCCTTGGTTTCCTACTAAGAACCAATTAGTTCCATCCCATATGCAGGTACAACCATCGTTTTCTGCTAATGCGAATTTAGTACCTTGAGCAAAACTTGCAGGTGTAACATGCATTGCACCCGCACCTTTGTTTGTAAAAATTTTATATTCACCTACTGTTGTTCCATTGGCCAATGACACATCTAGTTGAGAACCTTTATTACCTATTATTAAAGTTGCTGCCGCACTTGCCGCACCATTTGCAGTTATAGTTGAAGAACTAAAAGCTGCTTTATTAAGTTCAACCGAGCCTGTGCCTTTTGGTGTCATAATAATATTTAAATCAGTTCCACCACCTGTAGCAGAAAGTGTAGGTCCAGTTGTTGATGCACCGTTTGCAATTGTTATTTCATTAACTGCACTACCTGTAGTTGTAAATTTTATGAATTCGTTTCCGGCCGCATCATTAAGTGATGTACCTATCTTAGGTGTATTTATAGTTGGTGATGTTAATGTTTTATTAGTTAATGTATCGGTTGTAGCTCTTCCTACAAGTGTATCCGTTGATGTAGGTAAAGTTAAAGTACCAGTGTTTTTAATTGATGCTATAGTTGGTACTGTTAATGTTTTATTAGTTAATGTTTGAATTGTATTATTAAGAGTAACTATGCCAGTTGAATCTGGTAATGTTATAACATTGTCTTGTGTTGCATTAGTAGATTT
>Ga0209535_1001215_pt1 | contig 17704 bp, 6 predicted proteins | sample LinPmetageLP28_FD_184041 | JGI IMG/M metagenome (GOLD analysis project Ga0209535, IMG submission 184041) | Marine viral communities from the Pacific Ocean - LP-28 (SPAdes) (version 2) | ecosystem: Environmental > Aquatic > Marine > Oceanic | place: Pacific Ocean | collected 2009-08-22 | reverse complement strand
GTAATAACTTAGAATCTCAACAGTCTATTACTAATGAAAACTGGAGAAATGCAAATCAAAGAAATTTAACAGGTACTAATTTTGAATCTACCGATGCAAATGTATATAATTGGAATTGGTGGAAAACTGCTTACGGTCAAAGATATGGTATGCAACCAGAAATATCACAACAAAACGGGTGGTTTACAATAGATGACAGAAGAGGAGCTTTTGCATTTAGTAGTGACTTACAAGGTAAATTAATAACTTTAGAATATATATCAGACGGTTTAGCTTATGGTGACGACACTAAGGTGCCTAAGATGGCCGAGGATGCATTATATTCTCATATACTGTATTCTATAACCTCTACAAGAGTTAACATCCCAGAATACGTTGTTCAAAGATATAAAAAAGACAGAGCTACAAAGCTGAGAAACGCTAAATTAAGATTATCAAACATTAAACTATCAGAGTTTACACAAGTGATGCGTGGTAAATCTAAATGGATTAAACATTAACTATGACTAAAATTACAACTAATTTTATAAAGTCTAAAATGAATAAAGATTTAGACGACAGGTTGATTCCAAGTGGAGAGTATAGAGATGCTACTAATATAAGCATTAGCGCTTCTGAAGGAGATAGTGTAGGAACTGTAGAAACAATACTAGGTAATGTTTCTATAACTGATTTTGGATATACTAATAACCCTAGAGTAAACATAAACGGTAATTTAGTAGACCAATCAAATAATATTATTTACATATTTTTAACAGATTATACAGATTCATCTAGTAGCACGCTAAATTACTTTGCTCCTTCTGATTCTATTTGTCAAATATGGTCTTTTAATTTTTCTAATAACACATCTAACCTTTTGGTTTCTGGCAATTTTTTGAATTTTTCTTTAACTCATCCAATCATTAGTGTTGACTTAATAGAAAATTTACTTTTTTTTACAGACGACAGAAATCAACCTAGAAAAATAAATGTAGAAACAGCGAATCCTAATTTTAACGCTACTCCTAATTATTACACAAATGAAGATCAAATATCTGTAGCTAAATACTATCCTTTTGAAGGCATAAGCCTAATAGATGATATTATTGAAAGTATTGCTATAACCAACGATGGAGGTAGTGGAGATCCAAGTGCGCCATCTGGGTATCTTGCTTTATTTAATAGTGGTAACAACATTGGATTACCTTGTATAGGTGGTACGGGTTTTGGGTTGACTGTAGATATAACTAGTGTTGATAGTGATGGATCTGTAACAGGAGTCTCAATAAATACTTTTGGCGTAGATTATACAAATGGAGATGTAGTTCAACTAGCGCCTAAAACTGGAGGAGCTACATTAACTTTAACTGTTAAAACTGAATCTACAATGAGAGATCGTTGTAGTGAATATTTACCACCTAGTATTGCTGGCGATATAGTAAGTTTTTCTGGATCAACAATAATTAACATTGATTCTGGTTTAACACCATCACCAGCAAATACTTGGAAAATAAAAAACATAGACGCTCCTCAAACAGGTCCAGCTAAATTTAATGTTCAACTAGGAGGTAGTTCGTTTAATATTCAATATCCTATAAATTCTGGAGGCGCTCCTGATACTGTTCCTACAGACTGGAAGATAGGTGATACTTTAACTTTTTCAGCACCTAATCCGAATTACGTTTCTGATTGGCCTGGAGATTGCGAATATTTAAGAAATAGATTTGTTAGGTTTAGTTATAGATATAAATTTGTTGATAATGAATATTCTTTATCTGCTCCTTTCACTCAAGAATGTTTTGTACCTAGACAAGATGGATATATTCAAGTAGGTGATGAACAAAAAGCATTAGATGCTACTGACTTAGAATTTTTTACTAATTCAATAAACGAAATAGATTTAGTAATACCATGTCCTACAAGTTCTTATTCTACATTAAACGCAGATCTACACGTAGATTCTATTGAAATACTTTATAAAGAATCTCAAGAAAATGTAATAAAAGTTGTTGCTGAAATACCTTTTCAACAATTTATTCAAAACACTACTAAAAAAATAATTTACACTTACCAGTCTAGAGCACCTTATAAAGTTCTTTCTACTGCTGAAACTACAAGAGTTAGTGATTCTGTGCCAATTAAAGCACAATCTCAAGCTATAAGTGGTAATAGAATTATATATGGAAATTATTTAAATAGACATACTTCTTTAGATACATTAGATTATAAAGTAGGAATAGGAGATAAAATACAAGGCTCTGAAGAAAAAACTCAACAAGAATATCAAAATCATACATTAAAACAAAATAGGACTTATCAAGTTGGTATAGTTTTGGCAGACAGATACGGTAGGCAGTCAGATGTTATATTATCATCTGTAGATCAATTACCTAAAACTTTTGGTGGTGTTCAATTTGGAGGTTCTACTATATATGCTCCTTTTAAGCCAGAAGGTTTTGAAACCAATATCATAACATCTTCTTCAACTTGGCCAGGAGATAATTTAATAGTTTTGTTTAATTCAACTATACCAAATTCTTACACTAAGCCAGGTTACCCAGGTCTTTACGCGGGCATGGATCAAGATGAAATAGCAAATTTGTTTCCAGGATCTTCGTATGGTTTAGCTAATAATGTAGCAACTACTGGAGGCACTGGATCAGGTTTAACAGTTAATATAACTCAAAACAATGGAGCTGGTAATATAGTTCAGTTAGAAATATCAAATGAAGGCTCTGGATATTTAAATGGAGATATTATAACAATAACTGGAGGAAGTGGAACTGCTAATTTCATATACAACCCATTGTCTCAACCAAACCATCTAGGTTGGTACAGCTACAAGATAGTGGTAAAGCAACAAGAGCAAGAGTATTATAATGCTTATCTACCTGGAGTGTTAAACGGAACTTTAGATACTAGTACTACTGACAATCCAACTCAAGCAAAAATTTCTATATTTTCAGATAATGTTAATAAAATACCAAAAGACTTATCAGACGTTGGTCCGGCTCAAGTTGCTTTTAGATCAAATGAATTATTGTCTTTTAGAGTTAATAATTTTTCTACAATTAATAAGCAATATTACCCTGGTTCTTCTCTTGATAAAGTAATTCAAATAGGTACTATGTCAGATTTAGGAATTGCTAATCCAGGTGTTACTCAAAAAGAAATAGCAACTAATCAAAGTTCTAATCAAACTATAATATTTCAAGAATGGACTAACGAAGATAATGTACCTTTTGGCTCTTTAGTTACAGCTGTAGACTCTGCTGGTGTTGCCGTTGCTGGATTAGAAGAAAGCGATGAAGTTTATGTGTTAGCTTATTATAAGTTTACAAGCAACGAAGATGGAGCAGTTTTGCTTTCTCAATCAGTGACTGTTTCAGCAGATGATGTATTAAGTTTTTTACCACCTTTACCTATATACAATGCTAAAAATAATCCTTTTATAGGCACAGTTAGTACTAACAATGTTTTAGGTACTAGAATTTCAAATAATTTCTCAACACAGCTTTCTATTGCCGAAACACTACCTGTTTTTTCTAATTTAAATATTTATTGGGAAACAACTTCATCTGGCTTAATATCTGAACTAAATAACGCAATACTTACAACAACAGATATAGTTCCTATTGGGTTAACTCAAATATTTTATTCTCAAAATGAAGGAATGGCCGCAGGCTCTATTGTTACAAATGCATTTTTTCCAAGAGACAGCGCTAATCAACCTATAGTTACCGTTAATAGTATTGGTACTTTATTATTTGTTACAGACGGTAATAACGCTGATAGAATTTCTGATTTTGCTTTAGAGTCTGTTGGAAATGGTAGTTTTAGATTAAAGACAACTAGCACATTTGTAGTGACAAGTGACGCTGCTAGTTTTACTTTTACTTTTCAGGTTGCAATAGATACTAATGGATATAGGGTTACTAAAACTTTTCAAGGTTCTTGTGATAATATAGCTCCTATATGGGAAGATGCAGATCCTTTAGGTGTTGGTTTTACAACTGTTTTAATTAACAAAAATGAACTTAGTAATTCTAATCCGTATATTTATGAGTTTACAAACGTTAAAAATGGAAGTATTGATACCGGTAGAGATCACGAAGGTTTGCAATGGGAACTTATAGACGCTAAGCTTAGAATGGTTAACGCACAAGATGCAGCAACTTTTACAAGCAATAATGGGGAGAATCAAGTTGGTGGAGGGAGTTCGCTTAGACCTTTTGGAACTATAAACCGGCGTGGATATGTAATGCCAACTCACTATCCTTTTGTACCTACTGCTCCTGACTTAGTTAATCCCAATGCATACGGGACTTTTAGTATTGGAGCAGAATTTCCATATCCTAGCACACTTAGCTTGGTGAGTGGTCAAGAAATGTATTTTGATCCTACTAATAATCCAAACGCGCTTTCATCAAATAATAGCCTTGGTGGTACATGGGATCAAAATAATGTTTATAATCTGCAGCCTAGTGATTATGGTACTGCTGTTTTTGGAGTTGTTACTAACTTTAATAAAACTAAATGGTATGCATTTCCAGCTCCATCGAGTGAGATTGGCGTACCTGTAGGATTTGCAGGTATTTTTTATCAAGTTGATTACAACTTTAGACTTACTGACGGAGGAGGATTATCCACTGATTACTTAGTTAAATTACAAATACAACAAACAATTTAATATGCCAGCTACAGTTAACATAAAATACTTTAATTCTTTTTGGGTAAAAAAAGTATTAAATAATCAAAGTTCAGCTAAACCTATATGGCCTGGTAGACCTTGGAATCCTACTGGTTATCCAACTTTTCCTGGTAGTGCTAAAACCACTAGCGCTACTAACAATTGGTTAATTGAAGAGTCTAGAATAAAAGGAGGTTACAACAACACTAGTGTTTCTCTAGGAGTTAAAGCTTTTATAAACGAAGAAGATCCTGTGCAGGAAAGAAGAGGTGCTAGTGTAATATTTTCTGGAATATTTAATTCTAAAACAGGTAACAATGATACAAATGTTTTTTCATTAGCTTCTCCTATATCTAAAGATTTAAATCCTGGCAATGGAAGTATACAAAAACTATACGCTGAAGATACCAATTTAATAGTTCTTCAAGAATCTAAATCTGGATATTTATTAATAAACAAAAATACTATATATACAGGAGATCAAGGTGCGGCAGAAAGAGCTGGAATACCAACACTAGGTCAATATGTGCCATTCTCTGGTGAATATGGTATATCAAAAGATCCACAATCATTTGCTCAATTTGGCACAAGAAAATATTATACAGACAAAAATAGAGGCATTGTTTTAAGATTATCAAGAGACGGTATAACTGAAATATCTCAATATGGTATGAAAGATTATTTTAGAGATAATTTACAATTAATTAACGATTCAAGTAGAATAATAAGTCTGGCTTGGACATTTTCTGCTGGTCAAACTTTTACAAATGCTGTAAAAAGTTTTAAAGTTGTTTGTGATAAATCTGAAAAAGTTTTAAAAGGTAGTTTATTTCAAAGAATCATAAGTAATGTTGTTGAAACATTAGGCGTAGTTGTTAATGTAGTTGATACATCAAACGCTAATGAAATAACAATTACTTTAGATAGAAATATTATCATAACAGGAAACTCTGGTAATGAACCTAAAGGCTTTTTTCAGTATTCTTATAAAAGTTTAATAATAGGTGGTTATGACAACTATAGTAGAAACTATACTTTGTCTTTACAGCAAACACCTGGTTATATCGACCAAAATAATTATAGCACTTTAACTTTTGATGAAACTATTAAAGGATGGGTAAGTTTTTATACTTATAAACCTAACTTTACAACAAGTGTTAATGGTAAATTTTACTCTATTACAAGTAATAATATATATGAGCATTATTCAGGTAGTAATCATATGAATTTTTATGGCAATCAAGGTATAGGTAATGTTGAGTTTGTATTTAATACTTCACCGTCTTTGATGAAAAATTTTAAAACTATAAGTTATGAAGGTGATAATGGTTGGAATGTAAATATAATGACTAGTGGTAGTAATAAGCAAAATAGAACATTTCCTATAACTAGTCCAATTGGCTACACTACAAACAACATAGATCAAATTGTATCAATACCTAGTTATGAAGCTGGTAGATATACTGATCCTAGAACTGGTCAAGAAAATTATGCTGGTTTTAATAGAAAAGAAAATAAATATGTAGCAAGCTTAGTTAATGACAGTGTAGTAGCTGCAGGAGAAATTAGATTTGGTAATCAAATGACAGGTATAAAAGGTTATTTTGCTAAGGTTTCTTTTTCTACAGATCAAGTTACGGACATTGGTGGACCTAAAGAAATATGGAGCTTAAGTAGTGAAGTAGTAAGATCATCTTAAATTATATTATATGAATAAAGAATTAAATGAAATAAAAAATCAAACAATAAAAGATCCACTAGCTAAAGAAGAATCTAAAAAACAATTTGTAGAATTAACCAAAAAATGGGGTATTAAACACACTTTTGATTTTGATGAAGCTTGGGAAATAGGTGAACAATTAAGAAGAAGAAAAGATTTTAGAAATAAAATTAATAAACTAGAGTCTCAAATGTTAGATAGTTCTTCAACTATAAAAGGTAAACAATTGGCTGAAACTAACCCTGTTAAACACTCTTTTGCAGAAGGTTGTTATATTAGAGAAATATACAACCCAGCTAATGAAATAATAATAACAGCTATACACGCACAATCCCACCCTTTCTTTTTGTTAAAAGGAAAAATGTCTATTTTAACACACGAAGGAATACAATACGTAGAAGCGCCACACTATGGCATAACAGATCCAGGTACTAAACGTGTAATATATACTCACGAGCCTTGTAACTTTGTAACTGTACATGCAACTGAATTAACTGATCCTGAAGAAATAGCTAAAGAAGTTGTTACAAATGATTTTAATGATCCTAGAATAACAAAAGAAGATATGAAATTAATAAACAAATTAAAATTAACAATATGAGTTTTGCAGTAGTAGCTTCAATAGCTGCACCATTAATAATAGGAGGAATAACTAAAGTTATGAATGACAACAAAGCGGAAGCTATGAATAATGATATTCAAGCTGCGCAAGGTGTTATAAATGATCTATTAGATAATAGAGAAGATGTTTACGATGCTTCAGGTAAAATTAGAGCTATGAAGTCTATGGTTAGTAATCCATATGCTAACCTAGGCGTTGCTACTCAAGCTGCGGAAATGCAAGCTGAAGAAGCTGATATTTCTTTAGCTAACACTTTAGAAACTATTCAAGCCACTGGAATGGGATCTGGTGGAGCAACTGCTTTAGCTATGGCTGCAGCTAAATCTAAACAAGGGGTTTCAGCTAGTATAGAAAAACAAGAAGCAGATAATCAAAAACTTAAAGCCCAAGGAGAACAACAGAAACAACAACAGTTAATGAACTTAGAATCACAAGCTATATCAGCTGAAGAAAGAGCAGCTCAAGGCGAAGATGCTAGAGTTCAAGCACAGCTTGATAGGGCTTATGGTGAATCTGATTTTTTAAGATCAAGACAAATGGGCTTAGAGGACGCGGGTAATGCAGCTTTAATGGCTGGAATAACTGGAAGCACAAGCGCATTGACTGCTGGTCTATCTCCAGGTGGGGGTTTAACTTAGGGAGTAGTCCCAATAATACTATAATACCTCCTGCTCCTGTAAATCCTTTAACGGGTATGAAACCTATAATTATAGATCCTAATCAACAAAGTGTACCAGTGCTAAATCCGGTAGTTCCAAGTAGTACAGCTGTAGTTGTTCCTGTTAACACTTCAACAAGTCTATTTAATAGTGGTTCCACAACATGGCCACCATGAAAAAAACAATAATATGAGTCAAAGACAAGTAAATTTAAAACCACAGCAACAATTCACTCAACAAGCTGTAGGATTAGTTCAACAAGCTACTCAAAGTAGTTTAAATACTATAGGCAGAATGCAAAAAGCAGCTGCTGTGAAAAAAGAGCAATCACAAAAAGCTATAGCTATAGGTATGCAAACTTCAGACGCTTTAATGGATAAGTATTCTGAACAAGTAGATTCAGCTCCGGCTGATACTAAAGCCGCTTTAAATGCTTATATAAGACAAGAAGCTACTATGATAGGTGATTTAAAAGCTGCAGCATCTAAGCCAGGTGCAACTGCTGAAGATGTAGAAGCTTATCAAAAATATAGACAAATGAGCTTATCTAATTTAAAAGCTGTAGCTACATATAGTGTAAATGCTTCTAAAAGTCAAACAATATTTGAAAGACATAGAACAGCTATGAATACTAATGCTATGACAGGTAGGTTATCAGATGAAGCTTTAAATAATCCTGATATAATAAAATTTGACTCTGATTTAAGCGCGGGATTTATTAAAGACTTTAATGTCTCTACAAACGCCAAGACAGGCCACGTAGAGTTTAGCTACACCGACGATAACGGTAAGTCTATAAGCAGAGATATATTTGCAGCTAATGAAACTTTTACTCAAAAAGGAAATAACTTAGGCAGCTATGTTATAAATGGAGATCAAGATATTACAGGTAAAACATATAGAGCTGAATTACAAAATGAATTAAAAGACTTTAAAGATTTAATTCCAGTTAAATCTACAAAAACCGTGTTTAATGTTAAAAATAATTCAGAAACAAAAACAGTAGTATCTGGAGTTGTTGATTATAAAAGTAAATTAATGGATAACCACAAAGACATGCTTATTCAAAGTACTTATAAATCTAATATGTCAAAAACATGGACTCAGTTAAATGGGTTAGGTAAAATTAAAGGTAAAGAATTTGATCAACCATGGAGTACTTTTACTCAAGGTGATATAAATGATCCAGCTTCTGTTAAGCAGGCTATAGAAAATTTAAAATCAAACCCGGCTGCAATGCTTGCGGCTGATACAGATAATGATAAAACTGTATCACCTCAAGAATACATAGATATACAAAACAAATTTAGAGAAGCTGCTGCTGAAGGTATAGCTGAGCTAGCTAATGACTTTTTTGGTCAACCAGTTGAAACTACTTTATCAGAACAAGAGATAATAAATAAATATAAGGTAGATAATAAAGGTAATAAAACTACTAGCTATACAGATTCTTATAAACAAAGTTTTGCTGATAATTTTAACGATTATTACCAACCAGCTGAAAATGCTTTGAAAAAAGCCTATGCTGACGGAGGCGCATTTAGTAAAGAAGAAAATTTAATAGATTTCTATAGAGACAATAAAGATCTAGTAGCTGAAAACTATGATATAAGCATTGGTGATAAGCAAAACATAATGGATTATGACACTCTTGTAAACACATTCAAAAATGCTAACATAACTGTTCCTGATGATTTAAATAAAAATACTAACGGAATATTTGTTATTAATATAGATGAAAGTGGTCAATATAAAGGTGGTTATAATATGATAGCTGATAATAAGAAAATTAAATTTAAAGATGGTAAACTAACACCTGATAGTAAGAAAAACTTATTTAGAACTATTGGTGTTGAATTTAGCTTATACGAAAACGCTAATAATTCAAAACTAAGAAAAGAATCTTCAGATTATTTACCATACAATCCAATGATGTAATATGGACGAAACTTACTTTTTTACACAAGAAGACGGAACAGTAGTAGAAGTTACTCTAGAGATGCTAGAAGAAGTTAGACAAGCTAAAGGTTATAAAGATGTAAAATCATATATAGCTGACCCCGGTAATAACGTAACTGTTGAAAGCGGTGAAGTTGAAGAGACTGTTGAAGTAGAAGAAAAAAAGCCTGAACCTAAAGATCCACCTAAAGAGGAGTCAACTAGTTTATCAGAATCAGTAAACATATTTAACCAACAAAAAGCTAATTTAGTTAATGAAATAGAAAATAGAAAACCAGATGCTACTTTAGTAACTTCATCTTTTGAATTACCACAAGAGCCTTTGGTTATTACTGATGAAGAAATAAAAGAGTTTGATGTTAATTTTGGAGATGTAATAACAGATATACAGAAAAAAAGAAAAAGTAAAATAACTAATACTTTGCTAGGCACTAATGTAGATGGAGATAGTATAGCTGCACCTATAAATCTTAGCGCAGATATGAACTCTAATGTTGATGGATTTAAAGACAATTTAAACACTTTATATAGCATTGACTTTGAACAAAAACCTAAAGGTAATGCTGACTATATATTAGAGCAATTTAATCAAATTGAAGATAAAACCGTAGAAGGTGTAGGTAAACCTAACGGTATATCTAATTATGATGAATACCTTAAATATACAAAAGCTAAAAGAGATGTAAATCAAGCAGATGAAAATTGGTTGCAATCTTCTATATTAAATGAAGATGGTAAAACTCCTAAAGCAGCGGAAATATTTAACATATATAATGAACTAGAAATAGATAATGCTAATGCTAAAGCAGAAACTACTGTATTAAATGAAGTTAAACAAGATGGTACTAGTGAAGAAGACGAAGCTTTTTATAGTAAAGTTAACGATAAAATAAACAAAGGGCTAGTTAATAGAGCGGTTGTTACTATGAACAACATATATGGTGAAAAAGCTGTAGCTAAAGTTAGAAATGCTAAAACAGCTGAACAACAAGCGAAAGCGTTAAGAGAACTAAGAAATGATCCTAAAGTAAATATTTATTATGATCCTCAAACAGGTGAAGTAGTGAATAAAGATTTGTTAGATGAGGAAGAAATAAATAGACAAGATAATTTATTTTTAGAAACTGCTAATAAGTTTATGTTTATGCCTATTAATGAACAGGTAAAAGCTTTAAAGAGTTTAGAAAACCAAGTTGCTGCAATGGCTAATTCTTTATTTCAAAGTCAACAACAGGGTAATCCAACTTTACTGCAATCGCTAGGTGTTAATTGGAATGATGAAAAATCTACTAAACAAGATGCTATTGACATAGAAACTATGGCTAAAACAGGTATAGTGCCTCCGTCTATATCTACTTTACCTAATGGTGGTAATGTATTTAAAGAACCTAATGCTGTTGTAAAAAAATATAATGATTTAGTAGAAACTTTAAGAGTACAAAGAAGTGTTGTAGGTATAAACCTAGATCCAACTACTTTATCTAGAGAAAAAACAACTTTTTTAGGATTTATACCTTTCACTGATGCGGATGAAAAACTACTAGGATCTGCTGTTGCTGCTATACCAGATGCTTTTAATTTAGAAAGTTTATCTACTAATGAAATGGCTAATAGATTTGTTTACAATGTGTTATCTGATGAATTAGGCCAAATTAAAAACATTGATAGAGATAAAACTATTAGAGACACAGAAGGCAATATTATAGTTGAAAAAAGATCTGAAAAAGCACAAGCTTTAGTAGATAAAGTTGGAGATAGAGGAGATTATTATGTAGGAGCAATGGAAAATATAGGATCTACTATAACTCCTTTAGTTAAAATGAGTGGAGAGATAATGCTTTGGACTGCTTTAACAGGTGGCGCCGGCACCGTAGGTAGAGCTAGCTTAGCTATAGGCGAAATAGCAGCTGTTAATTTTACTAGGTTAGGATTAAATCCTAACGCAGCTTTAAGAGTTGGTCAATTTACTAGTGGTGTTTTACAAGAGTCATGGGGATTAGCTGGTTCTAACTTAATAGGAGGTACGATAACTAATTCAGATCCTATGCCTGTTCTTCCATTTGCCATGGGTTCTCAATTAGGTCATTTAGGTTTTAATTGGATGAGCAAAACCATGCCTAAAGCTATATTAAAAGTTGGAGAAAAAAATAAATATGTAGCTACTGCTATTAATATTTTTGATAAATATACTCCTAGAACATTATTAGGTGCTACTAAATTTGCAACTAAACCATTAATTGGTACTACTGCTATAAAAGCAGGTGAGTTATCTAGTGGTATTGTTGATGTAGCTCAAGGCGAAATGGACTTTAGCCAAGTTTGGGAGCAAGTTACTGATAGTGAATCTTTTTTTGATATGTATGGTTCTTTGTTAGCTATGGGTATGGCAAGACCTGGTAGTTATGGTAAAAAGATTATACAAAATTTTCATTATGATATAGATAATATTAGAACAAATCAACCTAAATTTAATCAGCTTGCTAGACAGCTTGGTGCAGAAGTTAAAAAAACAGGTAGTTGGAGTGAGAAAGAAGTAGATGATGCTAAATTAAAAAAGCTTGATGAGATAAATAAAAATGAATCTTTAAGTGAAACTGAAAAAGCAGATCAAAGAGCTAATGTAGAATTTACAGCAAATAGATTAAAACTAAAAAAAGCTTTAGATCAGGTTAATATTGACATGAAAGGTTTAGAAAACTGGAATGGTCTAAATAAAAGATTAGAATCTACTATAAAATCATTAGAAGCAGGTAATAGCTTGACAGCTGAGGGAATCACAAACATTGCTGAAGCTGGTTTAGCAAATGGTGGTGGTTCACCAATATTAGAACTTCAAAAAATAGGACTTACTGAAAAACAAGCTACAGACATTTATAAAGCTTCTGAAATAGGATACGGTGAAGCGCAGCAAATATTTCCAGACGTTACTTCTAATGGTTACAAAAAATATGTAGAAAACACTTTAAAGCAAAGTGATGTTAGATCAAATATAGAATCTTTAGATAATCAATTTAAAAACAATGAAATTACAGAAGGTTACTATAACACTGCTAAAGAAAATTTAAAAGGTGAGCAAGAAAAACTTGTACAAGAATCTCAAGACTTGATGAAAGAAGCTGAGCAAGCAAGATCAGGTAGGGTTGAGCAAACTATGAGGCAAGCAGAAGAAGTATTAAAAAATCCTGATGCGCAAGTAAGAGAATTAAGCGATACTAAATTTAAAGAACTAAAAGAAGAGTTAGGCGGTAACAATAATGTAGAAAGTGTAGGTTTTGGTTTTCAAGCAGTAGTAGATGGTAAAACTATTTTTGCTATTAATAAAGATAAAATGAAAGAGTATAGAAAAGGATCTACTCTTAAACATGAAATATACCACCCAGTATTTGAAAGAAGCTTTAGTATTGAAGGAATAAGAAAAAGAGCTAAAGAACTTGTTAAAGAAAAAAATATAGATTTTGCTGATGCAAAAGAATTAGCACAAAAAGAAGCGTTAGACTATGTAGATAGCTTTATTAATAGATTAAAAGAAATAGGTATTTTTGAAAAAGTAGAAGCTGAAATGCTTCAAAGACCTGGTTATAAAGAATTAAAAGAATCTGGTAATAGAAATTTAGATATAGAGAAAGAATTTATAAACGAGTTCTTAGAGCTTGAAAATGAAGGTTCTTTAGCTGGTTTAACTAGAGATATAAAAGTTAAAAAGATTGCACCAGACGCGTTAAATTCTAGATCAGGTGCTGATGTAGTAGATTATTTCTTAGGTGGCGTAGAAAGAACTCCAGAAGCCAAAGAAACACTAAAGAAAGCTCAACAAGAATATTCTAAGTTAGTTGCAGATGGTAAAAGCTCTATACAGTTGTCAGAGAAAAAAGCAGATGAGCTTGCTAAAGAATATAAAAATGGAACTATTGGTAAGGATGGTATAAAGAATTTAGTAAAACAATACAATAACATTGGATTAAAAGCTTTAGGTTATGACGTAGCCAAAGGAGATATACCTTCTAAAAATGCAGTGTCTTTTATAAACAAAGAATTTGTAAGTATACTAGAAAGATATGATGGAAGTACTAAGCTTTCAACATGGATTAATAGCAACATAAGACCTAAACGTCAAGAGTTTTATGAAGCTGAAATAGGCGATAAAGCTAAGACTACTAGCATTGACTCTGAAACAGCTAGACAAGTTGCTGACACAAGTACGCCTGAAACTATAGTTGAAAGCAAAGAGTCTGAGGTTAAAGAAGTTGAAAGACAGATAAGTACTTTTGAAGGTAAAGAAGCTAACAGAAAGAAAAAAGAAATATTAGAAGTAGTTGAAACTATAGAACTCCAAGACATGAAGCCAGGTGTAGGTGGTGCGCCAAAGAAACAAGTTGGTGAAATTGGTGAATTAATATTTGAAGTACCTGCAGGTAAAATATCTGATCCTAGAAAGAATTTAACTTTTGCTAAAAAACTTATTAATTTAGAAACAGGAAAACCAGCTGAGAAAGGTGAAAAAGGAGTTATAAGCGATTCTGAGTTTGGTAACATACAAAAATTCTTTTCAGATAAAAGTAATATGAAAAGGTTTATAAAAACTTTACCTGAAACAAATGTCACTAGTGAAGAAGCTATTGTTAATAAACAAGGAGAATCTATAGATGTATCAAGAGAAGTTGTAGGTAGAGGTATTGGTTTACCTAATAGAATAATTAAATACTTTTATGAGCCAACAGGCAAACGATCTAAGGGATTAACTAGCCAGACACCTGTATACAGATTAAAACCTGAGTTTAAAAATGCTACACCAGAAACTATATCTAAAGTCCAAGGAGACTTATTAATAGGTAAAGATTTAAAAACATACGATAGAACTGTTAATGGTCAGCTAGCTAAAGGTATGGCAATGGTAGAAGCTATGAAGATAGCTAATGAAGCTACAAGATCTAAAATGCCTGTAGAAACTGCAGCTGAGAAAAAACTAGTAGCTGACATTAAAGCTGGAGCTAGTCCTATATCTATGTCTGCTAAAAAGATAGCGGAAGTAGTAAGTAAGGAAGGGTATAAATCTATACCTGAAATTTTAGGTGAAAAATCAACAATTGATAATATAATTAAAAAATCAAAAGGAGATTTTTTAGATGTTGGAGGTAATTTCTTTGTGGATTTAGCAAAAAAATCTAAAAATAAAATTAGAATGTTTGGCTCAGGTATTTTTAGTTCTAGAGCTGACTTTTTGAAAGCAGTTAAAGATAAATTTCCATTAGTAGGTGATTACCAAACTGGTGTTAAAAACTATACTAAAACTTTTTTAAAAAGAAAGTTAAGCACAGTTAAAAATCCATCACAAAAAACTATAGATAAACTTACTAAAGAAGCTGAAATTGAAGCTATAGAAACAATGAAGCCGACATTAGAAGCTATTGAAGCTGGTATGACTATGCAAACTTCAGATCTTCAAAAGCAAATGTTAGACGTGGTTAAATCTAATCCTAAAAAATATAACAAATATAGTAGGGAGCAGTTAGCTAAAATGGAAAAAGCAATTGCTGGACAAAAAACTAACACCTTAAAAAAGAACATAGAGAATATGTTAGACATTAAAGAGGGTAAGAGTTTAGTTTTAGATATATTTAGAGATTTATTAGAGTTAAACTCTGATAACATGCCATTAATTTCTTATATGCTTTGGCATCCTAAATCTAATTCACACGTGCTAAGAAATTTTGCTACTATGAAAAGTATAGAGTTAGGACAAGATTTTAATTACGAAGAACACGGTTTACCTTTTGGAGAGTTTTCTCTAGCTATAATAAACGGCTTACGGGCACCTAGAAAAGTTTGGAACGAGCTAAAAGATTTTATGCATGAACAATACTATCAAGCATCTATATCTAAAGAAAGTAAAAACATTTTAGATCATCCTAAAAGAAACTTAGACAAAGAAGGTAATATTATAGAAGATTGGAGCTCAGCTACTGAACTACATCCTTTATCTAAAAAACAAATGGATCAAGCTGCTAAAGGAGAAATTAGCTACAAAGATGTAATTGATCCTTTTGACATGAGGAAATATAACGAGTATAAGTCAGATAGAGGTTATATAAACCCTAATAAACAAATGACTTTAGATAAAAATGGAAAACTTATTTCAGATGCTAAAAAATATGATTTAGAAGTTTCTGATTTCTTATCTGAAAATCCTGCTGTTATAGAAGCTCAAAACAAATTAATATATGAGCTAAACTTAACTAAAGCTGGTGTATTAAAAGGTAAAAAAGCTGTAACGCTTAAAGATGCTAAAAAGACATTAGATTATATAATTAAAGCTAGAGGAACTAAACAAGCTGATCGTGCTTTTAAAGAAACTAAAACAGAAATAGACGAGCCAGGTGTCATGAACACTAGTGAAAAGATGACTACTGAGGAGCTAGTTGAAAAAGCTAGAACTATAGACAAAGCTTTGCAGATGGCTGATCGTCCTAACATGCCTAAGAAAAAGATTAGAATATTTGATTTTGACGACACTGTAGCTAGAACAAACAGTAAAGTATTTGCAGAAAGAGAAGGTGAAAGAATAGAACTTACAGCAGAAGAGTTTGCTGAAAAAGGTATAGATCTTATAGATCAAGGTTATGAAATGGATTTTACAGACTTTAACAAAGTTGTTGAAGGTAAAAAAGGTCCGTTATTTGATTTAATAAAGAAACTTAAAGAAGCACCAGGTGAAAGAGATTTGTTTATATTAACTGCTCGTGCACCAGAATCTCAACAAGCCATATTTGAATTTATGAAAGCTATGGGTGTTGAAATACCTTTAGAGAACATAACCGGATTAGGTAAGTCTGATGGTGAAGCTAAAGCTAACTGGATAATAGACAAAGCCGCTGAAGGTTATAATGATTTCTATTTTGCAGATGATGCGCCTCAAAATGTTAAAGCAGTTAAAACAGCTTTAGATGTTATAGATGTTAAATCAAAAGTTCAACAAGCTAGATTAAATACTAGCGAGAAAATGAACACTACATTTAACGAGATAATAGAACAGTCAACAGGTATAGATGCTGTAAAAGTATTTTCAGATGTTAAAGCTCAAGTAAGAGGCGGCAAGAAGAAAGGGCAGAAATTTTTTATACCACCTTCAGCTGAAGACTTTTTAGGTTTACTTTATACTACAATGCCTAAAGGTAAGAAAGGTGAAAAGGCTATGAAGTTTTATCAAGATGCTTTACTTGATCCTTATACTAGAGCTATGACAAACTTGTCTACATCGAGAGTAAATCTTATGGCTGACTTTGCGGCTTTGAAAAAACAATTAGATGTACCTAAAGATTTAAAAAAAGAAACAGAATCAGGCTTTACTAATGAGCAAGCAGTAAGAGTTTATTTATGGAACAAAGTTGGAGAGAAAATACCAGGGCTTTCTAAAACAGACTTAAAAGAACTTTCTGATATAGTAGAAAAAGATCCTAAGTTAAAAGTATTTGCTGATGAAATATTATCTATAACTAAAGGCGATGGTTACTCTAAACCAGGCGAAGGCTGGGCTAATGGAACTATAACAACAGATCTAGTAGATATACTTAACACTACTAAGCGAGGTAAGTATTTAGAGACTTGGAACGAAAATGTAGATGTTGTTTTTAGTAAAGACAATTTAAATAAACTAGAAGCTGCTTACGGTAAGAAATATAGAGAAGCTGTAGAAAACTCTTTATCTAGAATGAAAAAAGGTAGTAATAGAGTAGCGGGAGGAAATAGATTAAGCAATCAAGTTCTTGATTATATAAACAACTCTACTGGTGTTACTATGTTTATAAATGCTAGATCAGCATTACTACAAACTATATCAGCAGCTAACTTTATTAACTGGAGTTTTAATAATCCTTTTCAAGCAGGTAAAGCATTTGCTAATCAACCTCAGTTTTGGAAAGATTTTAAACAATTAATTAATTCTGATTACTTAAAAGATAGACGTAACGGATTAAAACTTAATATATCAGAGTCTGAAATAGCTAACGCTGCTAAGACATCTAAGAATAAAGCTAAAGCTGTTTTAAGTTACATACTTGAAAAAGGTTATGCACCTA
>Ga0209535_1001214_pt1 | contig 17710 bp, 11 predicted proteins | sample LinPmetageLP28_FD_184041 | JGI IMG/M metagenome (GOLD analysis project Ga0209535, IMG submission 184041) | Marine viral communities from the Pacific Ocean - LP-28 (SPAdes) (version 2) | ecosystem: Environmental > Aquatic > Marine > Oceanic | place: Pacific Ocean | collected 2009-08-22 | reverse complement strand
GTGGCGTGGCATAGTTGACCTTGTAATCATCCACGGTGAGAAAGCATGGATAGTAGACTATAAGACTAGCAAGTCAGCCAAGTACGCAGACAAAGGGCAATTAGAATTAATGGCACTTGCTACTTTCAAATATTTCCCTAAAATAAAAACCATTAATGCAGGGCTATTGTTCGTTGTATCTAATAATTTTATAAAACAAACTTATACAGACGATATGACCCCTGCATTATGGAAAAAATGGTTAGATAATTATGCACGTATGGAAATAGCACATAGCAATAATGTTTGGAACGCCCACCCAAGTGGGTTATGTAAAAGACATTGTGTTGTGCTTGAGTGCATACATAACGGGAGCAACTAATGGCTTACACTAAATCACCGAGACCTTATAAAAAAGAATACAAGAAACAAAAAGAAAGAAACGAACACCCTAACCGTATGGAACGTCAGAAAGCAAGGCGTGCTTTAGATAAGAAAGGTGTTAAGCGAAAGGGCAAAGACGTTAGTCACAAGAAAATGTTAAGTAAAGGTGGCAGTAACAAAGACGGTTATTTTCTAGAGAGTCCGTCAAAAAACAGAAGTAGAAACGGAAAGACTAAGAAAAAGGCTTGATTTAAAGCCCGTACAGCCACAAAACAAAAGTCCCGTGTGTGATTGTACCCTAGAAAAACGACGAAAAACGCAGATTTTATCTGTTGCAACAAGGAGAATACATTGGAAGTACTACAACAGAAGTATACCTTTTCGGGTAAACATAAGCCATTTAAGCACCAACGCAAGACAGCATTATTTTTCACACAACACAAGAAGTCCTTTTGTTTTAACGAACAAGGTACAGGTAAGACTGCTAGTGCAATATGGGCATCAGATTTTCTTATACAACAAGGCAAAGTAAATCGTGTATTAGTTATATGTCCATTATCTATTATGGATAGTGCTTGGCGAAACGATCTGTTTGACTTTGCTCCACACAGAACTGTTGCTGTAGCACATGGCGAAGCTAAGAAAAGAAAAGCTATAATAGAACAGAACACTGATTATGTAATTATTAATTATGATGGGGTAGAAATAGTATCCGATTCTATAAAGGATGGTGGTTTTGATTTAGTAATTGTAGATGAGGCTACACATTACAAAAATGCACAGACCCGACGTTGGAAAACATTAAACAAACTATTACGTGATAACACGTGGCTGTGGATGATGACAGGCACACCTGCAGCTCAGAGTCCAGTGGACGCATACGGATTAGCTAAGCTAGTAAACCCAACGGCAGTTCCTAGATTTGGTGGTACTTTCAGAGATATGGTTATGACTAAGATAACTAACTTTAAGTGGATACCAAAAGCAAATGCTACAAACACTGTATTTAAAGTATTACAACCAGCGATTAGATTTACCAAAGATGAGTGCTTAGATTTACCAAGTATGACTTATGTAAAGAGAGCCGTAGAACTTACCCGTCAGCAAAAGAAATATTATGAGCAGTTAAAGAGAAGATTAGTATTAGAGATAACGGGTGAACAAGTTACTGCTGTAAATGCCGCAGTAGGTATGAACAAGTTACTACAAATATCTTCGGGAGCAGTGTACACCGACGATGGTGAAACACTTGAGTTCGACATAAAGCATAGATACAAAGTGTTAAAAGAAGTTATTGATGAGTCTAGTCAGAAGGTTCTTGTGTTTGTTCCATTTAAGCATGTAATAAATATATTAACAGATAGACTAAGGAAAGATGGTATATCTACCGAGATAATTCAGGGTAGCGTGAGTGCGTCAGCACGTACAAACATATTTAAACAGTTTCAAGAAGCATCGAGCCCACGGGTTCTGGTGATACAGCCAGCCTCTGCGGCACACGGTGTCACGTTAACAGCCGCTAATACTGTAGTGTGGTGGTCCCCCGTTGGGTCACTCGAGACTTATGCCCAAGCTAATGCACGTGTACACAGGTCTGGACAAAAGCACAAGTGCACTGTGGTCCAGCTACAAGGTTCCGACGTAGAAAAACACGTTTACAGACTGTTAGATAGCAGAATTAACATCCACACAAAAATTACTGATCTTTACAAAGAAATACTTGACTAAGTAATATATAGTCACTATATATAATGTATCAGTATCATAAGGGAGAAAAATATGGCTGAAGACGACGCAGTGTCGGTAGACAAACTAACCAAGGCTTTCATTAAGATAAGAGCCGAGCGTGCCAAGATGTCTGCTGAATTTAAAGAAAAAGATGCCATTCTTGTTGCACAGCAAGATAGGCTTAGACAAGGACTACTTGACTATTGCACAGAGCAAAACGTCGAGAGTGCAAGGACTTCAGAGGGATCGTTCTTTAGGACGACTAAGACAAAGTTTTGGACAAGTGATTGGGAATCCATGTATGAATTTATCATGGAGAATAAAGTTCCTGAGTTCTTTGACAAGCGTCTTAATCAGACTAACATAAAGCAGTTCCTCGAAGATAACCCCGATCTGATGCCCAAAGGGTTGAATCAAGATACGGAATATTCAATAGTAGTGAGGAAAAAATGACTGGAAAATACGTACCAATCGAAGATGTGGCGAAACACTTCTCTGTCTCCATATCAACAATCCGTGCATGGGTTCGTCAACAAGACATACCACAAGACACTTACATAAAAGTAGGTAGTACTTATAGGTTTTGTATTGATGATGTAGCAGATGCACTAACTAAAGCAGAGAAGAAAAAAGAGGAGCCCGTGCTTATGGAAGCAGGTGCTGTTAACTTTGACGATGACATGTAAGGGAGATTTAGAATGTCGAATAATTTTAATATGAATTATAATATTAATAACGTGGAGGCAATGTGGCCGAGGATAAACCGTACTTACAAGTACGATACAGTTGAGCAAAGGTCTGTTCCTTGTAATCCAACTGATGAAGGTTCTGCATATACATTGCAGTTTCGTATGTCAGAAACGCAAGCAAAAGCTTTATATAAGCACATGAAGTTAGCTTATGATTCAAAGAAAGAAGCAAATTGGCCTGAGAAGTTTGCCATGCCATTTAAGAAAGATGAAGATGGTACATACACTCATAAGGCTAAACTAAAAGGTTCTTATGATAATGAACCTACAAGAAAACCTGCACACTATGATGCAAAAAATGCTAAGTTACCCGAAGAGTTTATGTTAACTAATGGCAGTATAATCAACGTGGCTATAGCTTGTGTCCCGTATAACGTACGTGATAACGGTGTGTCATTAAGATTAAAAGCAGTGCAGGTTGTGGATTTAAAACCTATGAAAGAAGACAATCCATTTAATGCAGTTGATGGGTTTGAAGCTAAAGAAGCTGACGTGAATCCGTTTGACGAAGAGGCACCTATAGAAGAACCTAAAAAGGTTGCCACCAAACCTACTCCCGAACCTAAAAAAGGTGGGGGTGATTTAGCATCCATAGTTGATAATTGGGACGACGACTAGTCTCTAACTAATCTGCCCTAATTTTATCCTTACTAGTTAGTTAGGGCAGGAGCCATCACTCTTTGTTGAGGGAGGGTGGTGGCGATCAACTATACGGTGGGTGCTATGGAAACAGATATATTTTTGAAGAGTGTGCTAGCAGATGGTGGTCTGTATAGTTTGTTAGCATTACGTTCTAGTGATAATGGTAGAATACAAAAGTTCTATCCTACGATAGGACATTTAATTGATGGAGCCGTTGACCTTGATGAAAAAGGTTACGATTCTTATTTTGGACTTGCTACATGTGACAAGGATGGGTCTAGAAAAGCAGACAATATGAAAGAACTTAAATCGTTCTTTCTTGACCTAGACTGTGGTCCAAGCAAAGATTATGCAAATCAGTCTGACGCACTTGATGCGTTACGTAAATTTTGTGATAAATTAAAATTACCTAACCCTTTAAAGATTAATTCGGGTAGAGGTGTACATGTATATTGGAGATTAACGGAGAGCGTAGGTAAAGAAAATTGGTTACCCGTTGCTACCCGCCTTAAAGCTCTTTGTGCAAAGCATAACTTGTTAGCAGATGTTGCTGTAACAGCTGACGTGTGTCGTGTACTTCGAGTACCTACAACGCACAATCACAAGACAAATCCTCCTACAGAAGTAACTTTTTTTGGTCTTGATGCACCTCCGTTAATAGACTTTGATGAGTTTGCCGAATTGCTTGGTGACGACCCAATAGAGATACCTAGAAGATACGTGCCTAGCGACGACACATATTTAGGTGGCAAGGAGAGTGTGTTTTTAGATATCGTAAATAAAACGAAAGCAAAACGTGGGTGTGCTCAGATAGAGAACATAATTAGATATCAACAAGATATAAGCGAGCCTTTGTGGAGAGCAGGTTTATCTATTGCTAAATACTGTGTAGACGGAGATGAAGCTACACACATTGTATCCAGGCACCACTCAGACTACACACAAGAAGCTACTAACAGGAAAGTAGAAGCCATAAAAGGTCCGTATTTGTGTAATACATTTGATGATTATAGTCCTAATATATGTAAAGATTGTATTCATTGGGGTAAGATAAAGTCTCCCATAGTATTAGGTCAGAGGGTAAGAGAGGCAACAGAAGAGGATAATGTAGTAGAAGCACCTGCGATCGACCTACCAAATTCTCCTACTAGCGTATACACAATACCTGCATACCCTAAACCATATTTTAGAGGTGCTAATGGGGGCGTATATATAAGGACTCGAAATGCAGATGGTGATCCCGACGAGAAGATAATATACCATAACGACTTATATGTTGTTAGAAGATTGCGGGACGCAGAAGTTGGTGAGGCAGTTGTGATGAGACTACACTTACCTAGAGATGGAGTAAGAGAATTTACTCTGCCGTTAACTGCTGTTACATCAAGAGACGACTTTCGTAAACAGATGTCTATGCAAGGTGTAGCCGTTACAAAAATGGATGAGATTATGCAATATACAACAACATGGGTAAATGAATTACAAGCTAACAGTGTAGCAGATCAAGCACACAGACAGTTCGGTTGGACAGATGATGAGGGCAGTTCGTTTGTTCTTGGTAATCAAACAATATACAAAGACAGAGTAGAGTTTAATCCTCCATCTACGCAGACGGCAGGTTTATTTCCGCTATTTAATCCGAGTGGCACATTTGAAGAATGGAAAGAAATGATGGCGTTCTACAATCGTGATGGGTTTGAGATGGAACAATTTGTGGTGGGCGTGTCTTTTGGCTCTGTCTTGATGCACTTCTCGCCAATAAATGCCGCTGGGTTACATTTGCACGGTGAAACGGGTGTGGGTAAAACCACTGCGGCTCAGACAGGGTTGACTCTGTGGGGTGATCCTGAAGAACTTATGACCAATGAGCAGGATACTCTTAATGCTAGAATGAATAGAGGAGAGGTTTATCATAACTTACCACTAGTCATGGACGAACTCACCAACACCACTGGCAGACAGTTAAGTGTTCTTACATATCAACTTACAGGTGGTAGGCAACGTGGACGTATGTCTAGTGGAAGTAATACCGAAAGGTTTCGTGGCGATCCATGGAGTCTATTATCAATAACTACAGCTAACGCCAGTATAGTAGAGCGGATTAGCATGGTTAAATCTATGCCCAAGGCAGAAGCACAACGTATTTTAGAATGTCGTGTTAAAGCACAAACGTTTAGTACTGCAAAAGAAACTCATGAATACAGAAATAGTATGTTGAAAACTTATGGTCATGCAGGGGTAAAGTATGTGCAACACATAATGCAAGATATAGAAGGTGTTAAAAAACTATTAACATCGGTGCAGGAAAAGATAGACATAAGAGCAAACTTAAAAGCTGAAAATAGATTTTGGTCTACATTTGTAGCCGCCACAGTAACGGGTCTTATACTTGCGAAACAAGCAGGGCTTATTGAATATGAACCTAAAAAAGCGTTTAAATGGGGCATATGGCTAATAAATCAAAATAAACGTCATGTAGATGATATGAGTGTTAGCGTAGCAGAGATACTTAATGACTATATTAACGAGCATTATGGTAATATTTTATGGATTAAAAGCACTGATGACCTACGCAAGCAAGACTTAGATGTAGATTCGATAGTTATTCCCGAAGTAGTGCCAAGAGGTAAATTAGTTGCCCGTTACGAAACAGATTTAAAACGTGCATATCTAGTACCTAAACCGCTTAAGATATGGTGTGGCGAACAGCAAATAAATTACAGTTCGTTTATGAATGATTTAAATACGAAACTAGGAGCACGTAAAACTAAAATGCGGTTAAGTAAAGGTACACACATGAACCTGCCTCCAACAGATGTTATTATAGTGGACTGTTCTGTAGAGAAATTAGATGGCAATACTGAAGAAGTATGATCTTAACCCTGACGGGGTTCGTATAATAGTCAACTGGGATGACATGGTAACAGGTTCCTCTGTGTTCATCCTGTCGGTTAATACCCAGGCAGCACTTAGCCAAATTAAAAAAGTGATGAACGATAAGGGTTGGGAATATCAAATGCAGATACGTGTAGAAGACGAGAAGCTAGGTGTACGTGTTTGGCGACTAACTTAATCTTCATCATATATTGATGCCGCTGACCACTCATTTCTTTGTGCTAATAGATACGCCCTCATTTTAGGGGATAGAGTTATACCTTTTTCCATTAATAAAGAAGTTCTCATGTGCATCCTCATGGATCTGAGTATGGAGTCTGGACTAATTGCAACAGCAGGATATTTCCTATTGTAATCTAGTATGTCTTCCAAAATATCTTGAGTGTCACCACCCATACGCATAGCAACATAATATTGTTTTAACAGTTTAGTGCTTTGACTTACTATATCTCTATCTTGAGTTTTAGTGGCTCTATTCATTTCTTGTGTTTTTGTATATTCTGCAGGAGCAAACCCAAAAAATTGTGCTCCTGTCTCCCAAGCGTTTAAGTCATCATATATAACATCACCACGTCTTGTCAGTATACCACCTTCAGTTGGGTACTTAATAGTAGCTTTATACATGTTACGCATAGCGGCTGGCACAAAATTCATACCTGCTCTTTCTAACTCACCTTCTTGTAATTCTTGTATACCTCTGTAAACTTGATTAGCCATACTACCCGCAGGTCCAGCAACAAACTCACTTAATCTAGCCACCAAACTTGCGTCAGGGTCTGTGTAAGGATTTGTTCTAAATAATAAGTTAGATAATCCAATACGTGAAGCAATATCTACACCACCATAATAATTTATTGGTCCTTTATATTGCCTTTCACCTATAAATTTACGTAACTGTGTTTCTGCGTCGTCTTCATCGTCATCTAAACCTAAATTCCATAGGGCTAAGCCTATTCCTACTAGTGGCATACCTTGTACACCCGCTAATAAAGCAGAAGATAAAAGTATACCACCTACTTGTTTTCTAGCCGCCGACCTAAGTTCTTTGTTTTCAGCGGCAGTTAGATCAGGATCACTTGATTTTCTTATTGCATCTCTAGCTGTTTTGAACATAGTGTAGTACATCTGTATACCATAACCTTTATACATCATAGCTACACGACCCACTCCTTCTTGAGCAATTCCTGATGTAGTAGATAGTGTGGCTCCACCGTTCATGTCTGTAGTTAAATATATAGCATTTTTTGCTGCTAATTCTTGTTTATCTGTAAGAGATAAATCTTTTTCTTTAGATGTAGGATTTGTGGTTAATCTATCTATCTCTAAATTGTAAGCAGATACTAATGCTACTTGTCTATTCATTCTTTCCATATGATGAAAAGTCCATGCTGACCAAGCATTTATTTTATCCCAAGCGTTTCTAGTTTTACCTGCGGTTTCAACACCTAAAGTATCATAAAATATAGAACGATTTAACATACCATCTTTTTGTGCTTGCTTAACTAATGGTATAATTTTATTTAATTGCTCAATCTTTTTTCGACCTTGGTCAGTTTTATTTAATTTTATTTCTAAGTCTTTTCTTATTACTAAACTTTCACCATCAACTTCAAAATAATTGTCGATAGACACAGAACCTCTTGCATCTACATTCTCTCCATCTAATGCTTTCATTTTACGAGAAAGACCACTACCCGTAAACAAGACTGATGCTGTACCTATGGCAGAGTTTGCTTCTTTTAAACCATATCGACCTCCAAGTATGGGATAAAACATAAGAGGTATTTGAGAGAAGTTAACTACAGCCGAGGATACGTTAAACCCAATCGTACCTATAAATGCAAGTCTGTTAGCCATAGATGCTATTCTATCTGGCGGAGGATTACGTGCAAAATCTCCTCTTGTTTGCATCTCTTGCTCGACCATATTTCTAAATTCTCCACCCTCGTCATATTTAAGGGATTCTGTCTCTTCTTTTAATTTTTTCTGTAGCTTAGATATCTTTGCACCGTTAAGCATACGAGCAGTCTGTCTTCCTATATCAAAACCTTTTTGTCGGAATACATCGTAAGCTTCTTTCTTAGCCCCCAATATACCTTCTCGTTTTTTAAAACCTTTTGCAAAACTAGATTCAGGCAAAACATCTATAAATAAATTTATAATGCCGTCTTGTGTTTTCTGATCTACTTTAGATTGTTTAAGTATCTGCAACACCTCTCCTACAAAAGAAGTAGGAGGTACGTTACCAAAACTTTTTGTTGTGACGTTAGTATACTCTGATATATTTACTGCTTCTTTAGCTCTTTCTAATTCAGCTATTCGTATATCTCTACCTTTAACATTCTCAAAAGCTTCTACAACTAATTCGTTTGTAGTCGTACCATCAGATTGCGTGACTGGTATTTCGTAGCGTAACCAATAGTCACCTTTACGCATCAAAGGAAAGTAAGGTCTGATTGTAGATTTATCAAACATCTTTTCAAACACGTCTTTTTTAAATTTAGAAAAAGTAGCTTTATCTGTCATTTCAGACATTCTTGCTTCTATAACAGACTTTAAAGTTTCAAATTGAGTTTCATAAGCATTTCTAAGAGTTATGTAACTTCTTACTGCATCCCCACCAAGCCCATATAGTTTAGATTTTAATTGTTTATGTGTAGCCAGCTTATCAGGATCATTTTTGTACACACTCTCATCCACGGTAGGATCTACACCTGCTATCGTGCTGTCATGTATTACATCGTTCCATGCCTCTAACTTATTTTCTTTTTTGGCTTTTGATACCCAAGGCTCTAGTTTCTTTAATGTAGCTTCAACTTCTGTTTCTGCTTTAGCTAAATCGCCTTCTTGTGTTGTTATGGCATCTTGAAGTTCCATAGCTGTATTATTTCTTAGTATTTTTAATTTTGCTTCTATACCTGTTTTTTCGGCGTCCGTGGTAGCATTACTCAAGTCTATTTTTAATTTTTTTATAGCGTCATTATTTATCTCTGTTAGTTGATCTGCAACAGCCTTTGATGGTAATGATCTCAACGTCCAGTACTTCAACGCTTTCATAGATTTGCCTCGCATAAATCTGCTTAATCTACGTTGAAATTGTTCCTTGTTTTCCCCTACTTTTGTTTCGTTATATTTGCTAGATATATACTCACCTACTTTTTCCATTCTTTCTTTACCACGTAGCATGAGTAACTCACCTGCGTTTCTAAATTCTGGTGCAGGAGACAATATACTTTGTATTAATTGATCGGACTCGTTTAATGCAGTATTTATATCTTTAGTTTGCATACCAAGAAGTTTTCGCACAAAGTTACCTATGGTATTAAAAAATGTCTGTAACCCATTGGTATTGCTATAATTCATACCAGCTAGTTTTTGTTGGAACTCAGGATTACTAAATGTTTCTGCCACAAATTCATCTAAGTTTTGTGACCCGTACGCAGTGTCTAACATGTCTTTTACAGAATTAAATAGAGCATTTAATTTTTTTACTTCTTGGCTTGATTTATTTGCTAACACTTCGGTTGTAGCTGCATGGGTCATTTCGTGCAGTATCACGTGAGAGTTGATGCCAGTGTCTGCGTCCAAGAATATTGTATTTGTCTTAGGATCAAATTTACCAGAAACTTCTTTACCTGAGTTATCAGCTGTAAGATTTCTTACTACTTTAACTTTAGTAGTGCCCGATACTTTAGATAATGCACGTGCTATTTGGGCTACACGCTTGTTTGTGGCTGAATTACCTAACGCAACCAAAGCTTCATGTAACTTACCCTGCGATAACAAACTGTTGACTACAGGATGTATTGGTATATCAAGTCCACTTACTGCGGATGTCTCTAAAAATTTATAATCTTTTAAGTCTACATCTTTTAAAGGATGATTTACATTTTCAGGAAAAGGTCCAAAAATTTCTTTTCCGTCTTTAACAAATACAATACCCTTTATTTCAGGAGTTGGATTTTTAGCATTAGGAGGTAAATGACCACTTACAACTTCGTTAGTATTGTATATAACAGCTCTAGGTGCAGTGGCTTCTCTCTGCTCTTGCACCATTTTTAAAGTATCAGCTTTAAAGGTATCACCTCTTCTACTTACACCTAGAGATACCAAGGCTTCATTAGAGTTCGTAGCTAAATAATTATTAGCTTCTCTTTGTATGGCGTTATAAAGCGTCTTGTTTGCAGGTACAAAAGTAACGTCTGGTGCACCCACTTCTTTCTTTTTAGGTTGTGTTTTTTTATCAAAGCTAGGTATTGGTTTACCCGTTTCTGGGTTTATAGGTATAAGTTTTTTAATTTCTTTATCTGTGTACCCAAGCTTTTTCAACTTATCTATATTTGGAGTATTCTTCTCAAAGTCAACATTAGTAAAATCTAACTTATAAGTAGCCTCACCTTCTTGTATTTTTATTTGGCTTTTACCTAAGTTGGAATCTATCCATTTTCTAGCCAACATAGCAGTTCGTTCGTTTGCATTAAAAAAGTATTCACGGCTAGCTTTGCTTTCGTAATCGGAAGAAACTACTTCTTGTGGTGCAAAGAATATATCATGAGCTATAACATCTAACACATCTCTAGGATTTCCTTGCTTACTAAAATAAATATATGCAGCCGCTCTACCTGTTTTATCTCTACTAGGAGTGGTTATGTCACTAGCTGGTGGTGGGTTACTTACCAAGTCCAACACCACTTCTAATTCATTTATAGATAATTGTGTAGTTGCATCCTGACTAGGAAACTCTTTCATATAAAATTCAATATTGTCTGCGGCTACTCTTTCAGGACTAGGCTTAACAACATTAGTTTTTTCTTTGTCTTTTTGAGTAGTGTCTTCCTGCACAAAAGTAGCAAGTTGTTTCTCATTTATTTTTTGTTTTTCGGTAAGTTTAATATCTTTAACCGCTGTATCTATACTAGCTTTTGCAGTTTTCTTAGACTGTGTCTTTGCTTTTCTATCTTGAGTTTTTGTAGCTATCTGTTCAGTTGTAGGTTTAGACACGCCTTCTTTCTTTAATTCTTCCGCAGACGTTTTCTTTTCTTTAGCTATAACTTTTCTTTTGTTTTCTTCTTGTTGTTTTTCAAAACGTTTTGTAAGTGCTTTTGTATCAGTCTGTTTAGCTATTTGTTTCTTTACATCTTTCTTTACATCTTTCTTAGGTGTTTTTGTAATAAATCCAAGAGTTTTACCTATCTTCTCCACGGGGTCTTTTGGGCCAGCGTCACGTTTAGTAACACGTGTTGACTTCTTTTCAGGTGTTGGTGACTCAGGACGCGCTACAGGGGCTGGTGTAACATCTGGCTTTGTACCTTTTAATTCTTTCGCAAGTATATCACTAGCGTCTTTTTTGTTATCAGAAATAGGTAAAGCAGTGCTCCCACTCTTACTAAAATCCTGCCCATCAAAATTTAACATTTTCATGCCATCTGCAGATGTTCTGTAAAAACTATCATCGTCAGGGTTTCTTAAAAAATAAAGATCTTTTTTACCGTCAGATACGGTTGTTACTCTGCCACCTAACTGTTGCTTACTTTTAACTGTTATACCTTTATATAATTCTTTTTCTGCATCTTTTGTTTTTTGAATATTTGCCTCTCCTGAAGCTACTATAGCTTTTTCTTTAGCTGTTAACTCCTTATCAGGTGTTACATCAGCCGTAACTTTATCCACAGGCTTTTCAGGTTCTATGACAGGTTCTACAATAGGTTCTACAACAGGAGCAACGTCTTGAGATGCAGTAGCACTTAGCCTTTCAGGTAATATAGCTTGTGGTTTTACTTCTTTTTCTAATGAAGGTATTTCAGTTCTTGCTACTCTTTCTTTACCAAATCTTTTATCTGCTCGTTGAAACTCTGGGGCTTCGTCTGCTGGCTGCTTTTTTTCTTGTATTTCGTAAGTCTTACGAGCTATCTTTGCTTTTTCTTGTGTGTTAGGTGCAGTATCAGCTATACCAGCGTCTGATAGTGCTTTAGAAAATGCTTTTTCTGTATTTACTTGACTGCCTGTTTCGGAAACAGACAATACTTGGTCTAACACCGCGTTTCTTTTTACTGCAGTTTCTGTTTGTCTTTTATTTTCTAATCTAGTGGCTACTTGTTTTAATTCTATATTGTTTAATGTTTCACTCTTTGACTTTAACTGTTTTATTGCAGCTTCTTCGTCTTTAGCTAACATATCTCTTAGTTGTGCACTCTCATCTGCATCTATTAAACCTTTTACCTGTGCATCTTCAAGCTCTTCAATCATGTCTCTTTGTACAGGAATATCGTCTTTTATTTCTGTTTCTGGCTTAACTTCTGCTTCAGGCTCAACTACATTTGGATCACCTTCTATATTTTTAAGTGGGTCGGCAAATAATTCTCCTTGTATTTGATCTTCTTGTAGTTTAGGTCCAAAATCTACAGTGGGTCTTTGATCTTCTAATTGTAGTTTTGTTTGATCTTCTAATAATTTTGTCTGTTCTGACTCATCTGGCGCTCCCTCTGTAGTTTTACCTCGTGCTCTATATGGTGCAATAACTTCCATAACAGCCTGCACAAAACCACCTACACCAGCACCGTAACCAAGAGCTTCTCCACTACCTGTAAACGTACCTTTATCTGGATTATATATATTTTGCTCTATAAGGTTTTGACCTACGCCAGCTAAAAATTCTTGTGTGCCTTCTACGCCAGCTTCTTGTAATATTCTTTTACCCCTACTAAATATGTTTTCTGCTGTCTGATCGCCCACACCTTTCTTAAACGCACGTACTATTCTTATTGGAGATATAAGTTCTGTAGCACCTACAAGAGCACCCAGACCTGAAGCTTTAGCACGTTCACTTTCTGTAGCACCACCTGCACGTGCACGTTCACTTGCCTCGCCAGCACCAGCACCTATAGCTAAAGCACCTGCAGCAGGTAGACCAATTCCAGGAATTGCAGCAGCCCCGAGTATACCTGCAAATGATCCTAAAGCTTCACCAAACTTACGACCAACTAAGTCCTCTGATCCTTCATCAGCTTCAAATAAAGACTTTGCAGCCCCACCTATAGATTGTATAGTTTCACGTAATTCAGATTCTGTGTCTTCACCGAAAGGAGTTATAGCACCTAGGGCAGCACTTTCTAATATATTAACGGCACCCCCACCAATGCCTTTTAAAAATTCTTCTCCTTGGTCAAAAAAATCTGTTTCTATGGGTACATCTTCAGGAACTTCTTGTAGTTTAAAGACGTCATCAACTAACGAATCAGATTCTTGGGCACGAAGTTCTTTATAAGCATTGACTACAGTCTCAAAATCAGGAGTGCCTTGTTTGTCTTGATTTTCAACTAGCCAGTCTGCATATTTATCTATGCGACTCATGACGTTATATTACACCAGCTATTTTATCTGCAGCGGAAAGATTTTTACTTCCGCCTCCATCAGTATTACCTAATCTTCTAAGTATATCTTTTCTTTGCGCTGTAAGATCTCTAATTAATAACTCATATAATGACTTCTGCCTGCCTTTTATATCATTAATAGATTGCACCGCTGCTTTATATTCTGGGCTGTTTGTATCTTTTGAAGCTGCTTGCAGTGTTAACTGTGCCATTTCTAATTCACGCTTATACGCCTCAGTTGCTGCTATAGCAGATTTTGATATTTGTTTATTTACATCACTTAATCTAGTTTGCATTTTACTTACATTCATAGATTCTTTAGTTATTTTATTTAACTCAGCTTTTAACTCATTTGATCTTGCAGTATTTGCAGCTAATTGATTTGCAATGTTAACTCTATTTTCTTCTTTAACTAATGATAGTCCATATGTCATCTTACGTAAATCAGCAGCATCCTGACTTCTAGCATTAGATACGTCAGCTTTTAATGTATTTCTTGCATCTTCACTAAGGTTTTGATCTTGTTGATTACTGAACAATGTACCTGCTTTAATACCTGCAGATACACGTTTTCCTTCTTCTAGCACAGCTTCTTTCTTAATACCTTGGCTTCTTGCCAATTCTTTGTCAAATATAGATTTATTAGCGTCAAACTCAGATATTGTAGTTTTGGCTTGTGCAGCTTCTGCACCTAATATGCCTCGCCCTATATTTCCTAAAGATTCGCCAAGTGTAGCTCCACCAGGAGCTAATAGACCAGCAGAAATTCTGTCTCTTCTAAGTTTTTCAGGGTCAAGTAAATTAGCTGTTATACCTGCTCTATCAGCCGCAAATTTATCTATCTTTGCTTTTTGCTCATCAGATACGTCAAGATACTTTCTTAAATCGTCTCTATCTGTATCTATTAAAGATTCTATACCTGTTTTTACTTTATCTTTCATAGCACTGCTACGATCAGGAGCAGTATATTTTACGTCATTAGGATCAAATTTAACTAAATTTGGATCAATCTTTGCCCCCTTTACTTGAGGTACATTTAACCCAGCAATTCCTGGTTCTTCTTCACGTGCGGTACCACCTGCCATTATGTCCATGGGAGGTTTTTCTGGGATAGGCGGAGAACCTTTTAAAGCTATAGGAGGACCACCTATTTCATCTGCTCTATCTTTTATATTTCGTTTCATTAACTCACCGATAGGGCTTGTACTTTGTAGTTTATTAGTAAGAGCAGTAGTATAAGGTCCAGGAGTAAGATTTACTTTTTCACCTGCATCTGTCCCTCCAATCATAAACTGATCGTCATATTCTTGATCTGCCACTAAACTACTTATTACACCGTCTTTACCTAGAGCGTCTCTAGCTATGCTGTCAGGTCCCATCTTTGCTGGTGCATCTAATTTTTCTAATGCCTTTGAATATTCTGCATAATCTATATCCCCAGCTCTATAACTTTTTTCTAACTCTGCTTTCTTTTCTTCTATAAGTTTACTTAAAGAAGTTGGTACTTGATCTCCTGCAGCAAAACCAATTATACCACCACCTGCAGCTTTTACCACAGGAGGCAGAGGATTAGCTGCTACACCACTAACTCTAGGATCACCAGCTGCTACCTTGTTTATATTTTTTTGTGCCATTGCTTGTTTATTTTTAAGCACGCCACCAACATTTTTTAACATGTCATTTTTAGTCTGACCTGTAAGCTCAGCTTCATATTGTTGTGCAATGGTTGTAGGTTTATTTTCCATCTTTAACTGCATATCACGAGCATACGCGGCTTTTTCAGATTTCATTTTCTGCATAGCAAGTAAATCAAGTAACTCTTGACTCTGCGTATACCTTGCTTGTAATGCTTTAGGGTTATCTCTATAAGCATCTACTCTATCTTGTACGTCTGAACCTAAGTTTGCACCTATCATTATTCTGCCTCCCCACCCATTATTTCTGCACCTGTAGGAGTTGTAGGGGTTGTATTACCACCAAATATTGAATCATACAACTTTTGAACACCACCTATAGATTGTGATAATTCACTTATCCCTGTAGGTTGTTGGTATGTGTACGATTGTGCTGCAAGAGGTAGACCCTGTAGCAATGACTGCATATATTGTACTTGTTTGTATGGGAAATCTCTTTCTTCTTCAAACTGTGCTCTATCAGCTGCAATGCCTTCACCTTCAATACCACGCTGTAATGAACCTAAGTCAGCTTGTTTGAGTAATGTACCCAGACCATACTGATTAGTCATGTCTTGAGCAGCCCTTCTTCTATCTTCTTCCGTATTAAATTGTTGCATAGCTTTATCATAAGCATTTGCATATCCTGTGCCTGTAATACTAGCTATTCTGTCTAACAAACCACGATTACCTTCAGCCTCCATAACAGCTTGTCTTGAACCACCAAATGCACCTGCTTTAGTCAACCTGCCTGCGTCTGCAACTCGTTGTATTTCTGCCTGTCTTCTAGCCGCATCTATTTGCGGGTCTAATGCACCTTGTAAATATGGATTCATAAACTGTTGAGCAGTACCAGTATCTGTAAAACTCGTTGGTGTAAAGGCTCCCATCTGTTCTGTAGGTAGTGTTAATCCTGCTAAACCACTAAAAGCTTGGCTTTGTAAATCGGTTTGTCCTGCTGTAAGAGGTCCTTGATACGCCTGATATGGCATACTTCCCAGTGCCTGACCTCGACCAAGCATCTCTGTAACATAAGGTCCAACATAGTTGGAAAGAGCTGATTCTGTACCTGTTTGTTTACCTAATGTACTTCCAGCACTAGTTGTAGCTAAAGCACCTGTACCTGTTGTATTTACGTCTCCAACTGCCATAATTAAGCCCTCCCCATTGGAAGCATTTTGTCAGGGTCTATAGCAGGGGCTTGTTTTGTTGTACCCGTCCTAGCTTGTCTTACCCTATCCATCATTGCATATAAATTCTTTGCGCCTGCGTCAGAGTTACCATTACCCATACCGCTAACCACATCTGCAGGTACGACAAACTCACCACCACTTAATGCTGCTGGGTCTTTTCCATCTATACTTGCAGGTATCTTGTCTGCCATACCATCTGTAGCACTTCTAAGATATCTAGGAGGTGCCATACCCGCAATACCACCCATAGCTAAATTTTGAGGTGCAGGAGTAGGAACAGACATTGTCTGCCTTGCAGGGTTAGCTAAATTAGCTGTTTGTAACGCAGCTGCTGCACCGCTTGTATCCCCGCCACCATAATCTACATCTGTAAAATATCGTTGTCCACTACTTCCAGGTCTACGATTAGGATCAAATGACCCAGGAACTTGTTGTCGTGAGGCTGTGTATGTAGGTATCTTACCTTGGTATCCAGTCATTTGTGGACCACCTACACCTAAAAATTTACCTAAAGAACTATTACCACTAATAACACCTGCAGAGCCTAACAAACTAGCTAAACCACCAACTCCACCTGCCACGCTTTTAAAATCTATACTACCATCATCTGTTTGAAATATGTCTGTTACATCATCAAAAAACCCGTCGTCGCCCGTATTAGTTAGGTATTGATATGCAGAATCGCCAGCACCTAGTATTGTATCCCAAAAGTCAGCCATTAGCTATCTCCTATAAGTTTTAATAATCTATCATTAATTTCTGTAACTTGTCCACCTTTTCTGTAGGGTGTTCTGTAAAATGATTGTTGTCCTGGATCTCTAAATATGCTTTGAAAATCGTAGGGTGTGCCTATTTGAGCAAGAGGAGATTGTTTTACATCAACTGCTTGTGGTTGCAGAGCACTATACAACTGCTGTACATTTTGTTGTCTTTGTTGTCTTTGTGCTTGTAGTGCACGTCGTTGTTTTTCTTCTTCTGCTTGTTGTGTAAGCATTGTTTCTATTTGTGACTGTGCATCTGCTACTTGTTGTGTAAAGTTTTGAGTAACGTCGGCTTTTGTATCAGCTATTGTGCCAAATATACCTGTAGGAGCAAAC
>Ga0209535_1001213_pt1 | contig 17714 bp, 11 predicted proteins | sample LinPmetageLP28_FD_184041 | JGI IMG/M metagenome (GOLD analysis project Ga0209535, IMG submission 184041) | Marine viral communities from the Pacific Ocean - LP-28 (SPAdes) (version 2) | ecosystem: Environmental > Aquatic > Marine > Oceanic | place: Pacific Ocean | collected 2009-08-22 | reverse complement strand
TATTCCCAGTCCCAACTGTAGCTGAAGATGGTTCTAATTTGTGGTTTGAATATATACTTAAATCTGATAGATTCTGTGTTTCAATTGATATTGATAAAGAAAAAATAGGTAATATATCACAAATGCCTTTTAGAAATATTGATTATGATACAATAAATTCTGTAGGTAGAAGTTGGATATTTGAATATACATTAGCTTTAGTTAAAGAAATTTTAGGCTATGTAAGAGGTAAATATACTCAGGTACCAATTCCAGGAGCTGAAGTAACTCTTAACCAGGCAGATTTATTAGCTTCATCAACAGCAGATAAAAATGCATTAATTGATAGATTAAGAGCATATCTTGATGATACATCTAGACAAAAATTATTAGAAAGAAAATTAGCAGAATCTAATGCTGTAATGAGTGAATTAGATAAAGTACCAATGACAATTTTTATAGGGTAACAATATGGCGTTATACGGCGAAGCAAGAGACATAAGTCTTTTTAGAAATATAAACAGGGAGATAATGCACAACATTATCTCTCAACAATGTGTCTTGTACAAGTATGATGTTGCAGAAACTAAAGTAAATATCTATGGAGAAGGAGCAGAACAAGTTTTCTATCATCCCCCAGTATTACTTTATTGTTTAATCGATATACCTAAACAAAATTTTCCTACTTCTGATATAGGAGTTAATTTTAATTGGAATCCAACATTTAAATTTCTAAGAGATGATTTATTACCTGAGACAGCAACATTATCATCAGCATTATGTTGTCCAGCTGTGAATGATAATCCAAAAGGAGCTAATATAGTTCCACAACCTGGAGATATTATTATGTATCAAAAAGGTTATTTTGAGGTTGATACATCAGACCAAACAGAATTCTTTGTAGGCAAAGATCCAGCATATCCATTTAAAGATGATAATGGTAATAATCCATTAGAAACAGATTTAAATAGATTTGGATATAATATTGCACTTACTTGTCAAACCCATTATGTACCAGCTGATAAGGTACAAATACAACTTGAGAGATTCTAATGCCAGATTATAGAAAACCCATACCAAAATCTCAAAAAGAGATATCTAATAATTTACAGGTACCTACAGATGCTACTGTAGGTAATCCTAATGAACCAAATGAATTCTCTCAATTTCCAGATATAAATCAGTCAGGCATCCCTTTTAATCGCTCTGAACAAATGTCTCGTAAAGGAGATACTTATAAAGACTTTACAGTAGGTTTAAGAGATATTGATGAAGCTATTTTTTATTATTTTGAAAATGTAATTCGTCCTTTTGTAATTCAAAATGGAGAAAGAAGAGCAGTTCCTATTATATATGGTGCTCCTGAAAGATGGAAATCATTCCAAAAAGATGGGTATTATAGGGATTTAAAAGGAGCTATTATGGCCCCTATTATTATGTTCAAAAGAGATAGTATAACTAAAAATAGAAACATAGCAAATAAATTAGATGCTAATATGCCTAATTTATATACATCTTGGCAAAAATCTTGGGATAGTAAAAACTTTTACTCTAATTTTAATTTATTAAATAATAGAGTTCAAACAAAACAATTTGTAGCTAACGTAGTACCTGATTATGTTAACTTATCATATAGTGTAGTTGTACAAACTTATTACGTTGAACAATTAAATAAAATAATTGAAGCATGTGAATACGCATCAGATGCATATTGGGGTAATCCCCAAAGGTATCAATTTATGGCTCAAATAGATAGTTTTAATTCTGTAAATGAATTACCACAGGATCAGATGAGAGTTGTAAGTAGTACGTTTAATATTAATATGTATGGTTATATAATTCCAGATACAGTACAAAAGCAATTAAGTTCAGTTAAAAAATATAATTCTAAGTCAAAGATTACAATTTCTATGGAAACTACTTCTAGCCCAGAAATATTTCAGCCTAACGCTCAAATAGCACCCGATGGTAGAACAAGAGTTAATCCAAATGAACGTAGAAGAATAAATTCTGACGAAGAAACAAATCATAATCAAAGATGAGTAATGTAAGATTTTTAGATCAAGTCCCTATTGGTTCATTTAACGGAACTGGAACTGGAGGCGGTGGAGGCATAGGACCTGAAGGTGCACAAGGTGCCGCAGGTACAAGTGGTTCTTCTGGTTCATCAGGTGCTACAGGTGCTCAAGGAGCTGCAGGAGCAGGTGGGGGTACAGGTACTTCAGGTACTTCAGGTACTTCAGGTATTTCTGGTGTAGATGGAACTAGTGGAACTAGTGGTTCATCTGGTTCTTCAGGAACTTCAGGTTCAAGTGGAACTTCAGGTTCATCAGGTTCATCAGGAGCTACTGGATCATCAGGTTCTTCAGGTGCTACAGGTGCTCAAGGTAATGCTGGTTCATCAGGTTCTTCAGGTGCTACAGGTGCTCAAGGTAATGCTGGTTCATCAGGTAGTTCAGGTGCTACAGGTGCTCAAGGAGCTACAGGTGCTGCAGGTGGTGGAGGTTCATCTGGTTCTTCAGGAACTTCAGGTTCAAGTGGAACTTCAGGTTCATCAGGTACATCTGGTTCATCTGGTTCTTCGGGTAGTACAGGTGCACAAGGTAACGCAGGTTCATCAGGTTCATCAGGAGCTACTGGATCATCAGGTTCTTCAGGTGCTACAGGTGCTCAAGGTAATGCAGGATCTAGTGGTTCATCTGGTTCATCTGGTTCTTCGGGTGGTACAGGTGCACAAGGTGACGCAGGTTCATCAGGTTCATCAGGAGCTACTGGTTCATCTGGTTCTTCGGGTGGTACAGGTGCACAAGGTAACGCAGGTTCATCTGGCTCATCTGGCTCATCTGGTTCATCAGGCGCTACAGGTGCACAAGGTGATACTGGTGGTACTGGTTCATCTGGTTCTTCGGGAACTTCAGGTTCAAGTGGTTCATCAGGTGGTACAGGTGCACAAGGTGATACTGGTGGTACTGGTTCTTCAGGTTCAAGTGGCACTTCTGGTTCATCAGGAACATCTGGTTCCTCAGGAATATCAGGTTCATCTGGTTCATCAGGTTCATCAGGTTCATCAGGTTCTACAGGTGCACAAGGTGCCCAAGGTACATTAGGTACATCAGGTTCAAGTGGTATATCAGGTTCATCAGGATCTTCTGGAGTTTCTGGTGTAAGTGGATCATCAGGCTCAAGTGGTACATCAGGTATTGCAGGTCCAGCAGGTTCATCAGGTTCAAGTGGTACTTCTGGTTCATCAGGAACATCTGGTTCCTCAGGAATATCAGGTTCATCAGGATCTTCAGGTACTTCAGGTTCATCTGGTTCTTCAGGTGTCTCTGGTGTAAGTGGATCATCAGGATCAAGTGGTGCTTCTGGGTCATCAGGTTCATCTGGTACCTCAGGTTCAAGTGGTTCATCTGGTTTATCAGGTTCTTCAGGATCTTCAGGTACTTCAGGCTCATCTGGTTCATCTGGAGTTTCTGGTGTAAGCGGATCCTCAGGATCAAGTGGTGCTTCAGGTTCATCAGGATCTTCAGGAACATCAGGTTCATCTGGTTCCTCAGGTTTATCAGGATCTTCAGGATCTTCAGGTACTTCGGGTTCATCAGGATCTTCAGGTGTTTCAGGAGTAAGTGGATCATCTGGCTCAAGTGGTGCTTCAGGTTCATCAGGTTCAAGTGGCACTTCAGGTTCATCTGGTTCCTCAGGTTTATCAGGTTCTTCAGGATCTTCAGGAACATCAGGTTCTTCAGGATCTTCTGGAGTTTCAGGAGTAAGCGGTTCATCTGGCTCAAGTGGTGCTACAGGCCCAGCAGGTTCATCAGGATCAAGTGGCACTTCAGGTTCATCAGGATCAAGTGGCACTTCAGGTTCATCTGGTTCCTCAGGTTTATCAGGTTCTTCAGGATCTTCAGGAACATCAGGTTCTTCAGGATCTTCTGGAGTTTCAGGAGTAAGCGGTTCATCTGGCTCAAGTGGTGCTACAGGCCCAGCAGGTTCATCAGGATCAAGTGGCACTTCAGGTTCATCAGGATCAAGTGGCACTTCAGGTTCATCTGGTTCCTCAGGTTTATCAGGTTCTTCAGGATCTTCAGGAACATCAGGTTCTTCAGGATCTTCTGGAGTTTCAGGAGTAAGCGGTTCATCTGGCTCAAGTGGTGCTTCTGGATCATCTGGCTCAAGTGGAACATCAGGTTCATCAGGTTCTTCAGGTGCTACAGGTGCACAAGGTGCTCAAGGTGTAGCAGGTACTTCAGGATCTTCAGGAACATCTGGTTCAAGTGGCTCATCAGGAACATCAGGTTCTTCAGGAACCTCAGGTTCATCTGGTTCTTCAGGAGTTTCAGGAGTAAGTGGATCATCGGGTTCAAGTGGTGCTTCTGGATCATCAGGTTCAAGTGGTACTTCTGGATCATCTGGTTCATCAGGTGCTACAGGTGCTCAAGGTGCTCAAGGTAATGCAGGATCTAGTGGTTCATCTGGTTCAAGTGGCTCATCAGGAACATCAGGTTCTTCAGGAACTTCAGGTTCTTCAGGTACTTCAGGTTCAAGTGGTTCATCCGGAGTTTCAGGAGTAAGCGGTTCATCAGGATCAAGTGGTACTTCTGGTTCATCTGGTTCTTCAGGAACATCAGGTTCATCAGGTTCATCAGGTGCTACAGGTGCACAAGGTGCTCAAGGTAATGTTGGCTCATCTGGTTCTTCAGGTACTTCTGGTTCATCTGGTTCTTCAGGAACATCAGGTTCATCAGGTTCATCAGGAGCTAGTGGATCATCAGGTTCATCAGGTCAAACTGGAGCCCAAGGTGCTCAAGGTAATGCTGGCTCATCTGGTTCTTCAGGTACTTCAGGTTCATCTGGTTCATCCGGAGTTTCTGGTGTAAGTGGATCATCAGGTTCATCAGGTGCTACAGGTGCCCAAGGTGCTCAAGGTAATGCGGGTTCATCAGGTTCAAGTGGTACATCAGGTTCTTCAGGTTCTTCAGGTACTTCAGGTTCATCTGGTACTTCAGGTTCATCAGGTTCATCAGGTATTTCAGGTATTAATGGAGCACAAGGTGCTCAAGGTGCCCAAGGTGCTCAAGGAGCTCAAGGTAATGTAGGAACTAGTGGTTCATCAGGAACATCAGGTTCATCTGGTTCATCAGGAACCTCAGGTGTAGAAGGATCTCAGGGTGCACAAGGTCCTGCAGGTTCATCAGGTTCATCAGGAACATCAGGTTCATCAGGCTCATCAGGTCAAACTGGAGCCCAAGGTGCTCAAGGTAATGTAGGAACTAGTGGTTCATCAGGAACATCAGGTTCATCTGGTTCATCAGGTATTTCAGGTATTAATGGAGCACAAGGTGCTCAAGGCGCTGTAGGTGCTCAAGGTGCTCAAGGTGCTCAAGGTGCTCAAGGAGCTGCAGGAACTTCAGGTTCAAGTGGAACTTCAGGTTCAAGTGGAACTTCAGGTTCATCAGGCTCATCAGGAACCTCAGGTGTAGAAGGATCTCAGGGTGCACAAGGTAATGCTGGTTCATCTGGTTCTTCAGGAGCTACTGGATCATCAGGTTCTTCAGGTGCTTCAGGTGCACAAGGTGCTCAGGGACCACAAGGTGCTCAAGGCGCTCAAGGTGCAGCAGGTACTTCAGGATCTTCAGGAACATCAGGTTCATCAGGTTCTTCAGGAACCTCAGGTTCATCTGGTTCATCAGGTATTTCAGGTATTAATGGAGCACAAGGTGCTCAAGGTGGAGGTGGTAGTCAAGGTGCACAAGGTGCAGCTGGTGCACAAGGTGCTGCAGGTGCTCAAGGAGCAGCTGGTGCACAAGGTGCTCAAGGACCACAAGGTCCACAAGGATCTCAAGGTGCAGCTGGTTCATCTGGTTCAAGTGGTACATCAGGTCAAACAGGTCCACAGGGTGCTCAGGGTGCTCAAGGTGCTGCAGGTGCTCAGGGTGCAGCAGGTGCTCAAGGAGCAGCAGGTGCTCAAGGTGCTCAAGGACCACAAGGTCCACAAGGTGCTCAAGGTGCTGCAGGTGCTCAGGGTGCAGCAGGTGCTCAAGGAGCAGCAGGTGCACAAGGTGCTCAAGGACCACAAGGTCCACAAGGTGCTCAAGGTAATGCAGGATCTAGTGGCTCATCAGGTATTTCAGGTATAAATGGAGCACAAGGTGCTCAAGGTGCTGCAGGTGCACAAGGTGCTCAAGGACCACAAGGTCCACAAGGATCTCAAGGTGCAGCTGGTGCACAAGGTGCTGCAGGTGCTCAAGGAGCAGCTGGTGCACAAGGTGCTCAAGGACCACAAGGTCCACAAGGATCTCAAGGTGCAGCTGGTGCTCAAGGTGCAGCTGGTGCTCAAGGTGCTGCAGGTGCTCAAGGTGCTCAAGGTGGAGGAGGTAGTCAAGGTGCTCAAGGTGCTGCAGGTGCTCAAGGTGCTGCAGGTGCTCAAGGTGCTGCAGGTGCTCAAGGTGCTCAAGGTGGAGGAGGTAGTCAAGGTGCTCAAGGTGCTCAAGGTGGTTCAGGTTCAAGTGGTTCATCAGGTATTTCAGGTATAAATGGAGCTCAAGGTGCTCAAGGTGCAGGTGGTCCTCCAGGTGGTGGTGGTTCACAAGGTTCACAAGGTGCTCAAGGAGCAGGCGGTGGACAAGGTGCTCAAGGTGCAGGTGGTCCTCCAGGAGGAGGCGGTGGTCAAGGTGCTCAAGGAGCAGCTGGTGCTCAAGGTGCAGGCGGCCCTCCAGGTGGAGGTGGTGGTCAAGGTGCTCAAGGTGCTGCAGGTGCTCAAGGTGAAATTGGAGAACAAGGTGGTGGTGGAGGACAAGGTGCTCAAGGTGCTCAAGGTGCTGCTAATACAGGTGCTCAAGGTGCTCAAGGTCCACAGGGTGCTCAAGGTGCTGCTAATACAGGTTCACAAGGTGCTCAAGGTGCAGGTGGTGGTCCAGGTGGACAAGGTGCTCAAGGTGCAGGCGGCCCTCCAGGTGGAGGTGGTGGTCAAGGTGCTCAAGGTGCTGCAGGTGCTCAAGGTGCAGGCGGCCCTCCAGGTGGACAAGGTGCTCAAGGTGCTGCTAATACAGGTGCTCAAGGTGCTCAAGGTCCACAGGGTGCTCAAGGTGCTGCTAATACAGGTTCACAAGGTGCTCAAGGTGCAGGTGGTGGTCCAGGTGGACAAGGTGCTCAAGGTGCAGGCGGCCCTCCAGGTGGACAAGGTGCTCAAGGTGCTGCAGGTGCTCAAGGTGCAGGCGGTGGTCCAGGTGGACAAGGTGCTCAAGGTGCTACAGGCCCAACAGGAGGTTCTAATACACAAGTACTTTATAATAATAGTGGTACTTCTGCTGGTAGTAGTGATTTAGTATTTGCTAACAGTACAGGATTATTAACTGCTGAAAGATTAAATGTAGGATTATCTGCGGGAACTAATAGTACTGATGGTTTAATTAGAGCTGAAAATGATATAATAGCATTCGCTTCTTCAGATAGAAGATTAAAAACTAATATATCAAACATATCAGATGCTTTAGATAAAGTAAATAAGTTAAACGGTGTTGAATTTGATTGGCTAGAATTTGAAGAAAATAAAAATCAGAAAATTCATGCTAATGAAGGACACGATGTAGGTATTATAGCCCAAGAAATTGAACCTATATTCCCAGACTTAGTTGATACTAGAGCTAATGGATACAAAGCTGTTAGATATGATAAATTAGTAGCTGTACTAATTGAAGCCATTAAAGAACTTAATGATAAAATTAAAAAATAATCATTAAAAGTAAATTTGTTACTTAAAAATAAGTGTCGTATATTTAATTAATTTTATTTATACGACACTTTATAAATTAATTAGGAGTTATAAAATGTTATTAGTATATTAATTGAGTTATGGAGTTAAAACCAATCATCCCTATAGATTTAAACGTAGATCAAACTAATTATTATTGGTTTAAAGAAGGATTTAGTTTAAGTGAAATTAAATCTATTGAAGATTTATCAATGGATTTTCCTTTTGAAAAAGCAACTACAGTATCAAGCAATCCTGACAGTGAGGCTAGGAAAAGTCAAATTAAATGGTTGCACCTGAATTCTAAAACTGATTGGGTTTATGATAAAATTGTAAATATGGCTATAGAAGCTAATACTACATGGAAATTTAATCTCCATTCAATTATAGATTCAATTCAATATACAGAATATTATGAAGGTGGGGGTCATTATGACTGGCACGTTGATATAGGACCTAAAGATATCTCTCATAGAAAAGTATCAGTAACAATACAACTTTCAGATTCTGATGAATATGAAGGTGGAGAATTAGAGTTATGGGCAGGTAGTGGTCATTATAAATTACCTAGAGGTAAAGGAGTATCAACTTTTTTCCCTAGTTTTACTATGCATAGAGTAACTCCTGTAACTAAAGGAATAAGAAAAAGCCTAGTCTTATGGATAGGTGGAGAACATTATAAATAAACTAAAAATAAACCAATGAAAGTATCCTCAATAACAGTAGATGATTTCTACTCAGATGTAGACGAAGTTAGACAATTTGCTTTACAACAATCTTTTGATGTAGAAGGTAATTACCCTGGTCGTAGAACTAAATCTTTTTTAAATGATTCAATGAAAGAAGTTATTCAAACTATCCTTCTGCCTCATGCTGGGGAAGTTGTTTGGTGGGGTGGTGAATATTCAGGAGCTTATCAATATACCACTAAACATGATAAAAGTTGGATACATGCCGATCACACATCAAATTGGGCAGGTGTTGTTTACTTAACCCCTAATGCTCCACCTTCAGGAGGTACTGGATTTTTTAAACATAAAGAAATGGGATTAACTGAAGCTGCTTATAAAGAAGATGGTAGTTATGATGATGGTGTAATGAGTCAAGTTTATAAAGATTCTCAAGATTATGATAAATGGGAAATGATTGATCAAGTTTCAAATAAATATAATAGATTAATAATGTATAGAGGTAATATGTTTCATCAATCTTTAGATTATTTTGGTGATACCATGTATAATGGTAGATTATTCCAAACTTTCTTTTTCAATACTGAAATTTAATGCTCAAGACAAAAAAACCAAGTGCTATAATTTATGGGTTAGAAGAAAAAGGAACATTAACATTAATATCTGATATTTATTTTGAAGAAAATTTACAAGAAGAAGTTATAGTTTATTCTTTACCTTATAATAACACTATAAGCCAAGATTTTGCTCAATATAACCCTGATTTAATTATTTATCTAAGTAATAGTGAGATTACATTAGAGGATCAGTATTTACTTTCAAAAATTTATACATACCCTACAAATTTTCCTCCAAATAATATTTTAGCAAATGATATTGTATGTCAATCAACATTTACCAATTGTAGAAATACTTCACCTTTCTTTTCAATATTTACTCCTACTTATAAAACAGGTGAAAGGATCAAGAGAACTTATGAAAGTATAAAACAACAAACTTATAATAATTGGGAATGGGTAGTTTTAGACGATTCCCCAGATGATGAGACTTGGAATATTATTAATGATTTAGCTAAACAAGATCATAGAATAAAACCCTTTAAATTAAACCCTATAACTGGGGGTAATGTAGGTTTAGCAAAAAATAGAGCAGCTTCTTTATGTGAAGGTATTTGGTTAGTTGAATTAGACCACGATGATGCTTTAATAAGTACTTGTTTAGAAGATTGTGGTAAATCCACTTTAAAATACCCAGATGCAGGTTTTATTTATACTGATGTATGTGAATTATATGAAAATGGTGATATGAAATCTTATGGTCATATAGGCGAAGATTGGTATGCTAATCCATCTAACCCATTTGATTTTGGATATGCTGGACATACTTGGGTAGAAGCTGATGGTAAATCTTATTTAAACCATCATTACCCAGAAATTAATCCCCTATCTATTAGATTTAATCTTTCTATGCCTAACCATACTAGAATGTGGAAATCTGAAGTTTATAAAGCTATAGGAGGTCATAATAAAAATTTCCCTGTAGCTGATGATTTTGAGTTAATAGTACGTACATTTTTAAATACGCGGATTATTCACGTACAAAAAATGTTATACTTACAATACAATGATGGTAATAGTACTGTAGATAATAACGGTAAAGACATAAATAGACGCGCACGATTAATACGAGATTACTATGATTCTCAAATTCATAATCGTATCTTAGAATTAGGTAAAATAGATTGGAATTGGGATGAAGAGTTATCCCATTCTCAAAAACTTTTAAATGAAACAAGGTTAAGAAAATATTACGATGAAGAACAAGTTTTAAATTACATATTTAAGTAATGGAAAATATATGTTTAGGTTTTTTAATAGGTCATTCAAGAGGAGCCACTATTACAGTAGATGGTAAAGTTAAAATTTCAATTGCTAATGAAAGACTTAGTCGTATTAAAACAGATGAATCTAAAACAATCCCAATAGAATCTATTAATTATTGTTTAGATGCTTTAGGACTTACTTATAATGATATTGATTTGTATGTATATAATACTACACAAGAAAATGCTAATATCCCTTCTCAATTCCAAGAACTTACAGGACAGCCTTTAGATAAATTAAAATTTCTCCCCCATCATATGGCTCATGCCTATTCAACTTTTTATGCTTCAAATTTTGAAGAAGCTGTAGTAGTTGTAGCTGATGCTATGGGTTCATTATATAATGATGATACCCCTATAAAAGATTGGTATCAATTAGATGAATCTAATTTAAATGAAGGTCAACAATGGAGTGAAGGATATTCAATTTATAAATTTACTAAAAACCAATTACACCCAGAATCAGTTTATAAAAAATGGGTTAAATTTCCATTCTCAATACATGATGAAGGTTCAATTGGTTACCTCTATGGTATGGGGGCACTACAATTAGTTTATGATGAAAAAGGTAATACATGGTCTTCTGGTAAATTAATGGGTTTAGCTTCTTATGCTAACAAAGATTGGGTAGCCCAACACCCTGAATATTCTATTAAAACTGAAACTGATTTACAAGTATCTACATTTCCTATTATGGAAGAGTCTACAAATTATAAATCAGACTTTCAATCAAAAGCTAATGTTGCAGGTTTATATCAAAGAGAACAAGAATTAAACTCACTGCATTTAGTTAAAATGGCTAAAAACATAACAAATATGGATAATCTTTGTGTTGTTGGAGGTTCATTTTTAAATTGTAATACAAATGAATTAATATTACAATCAAAATTATTTAAAAATAACTATTTCTTACCTCCAGCAGATGATAGTGGGGTTGCTTTAGGGTGTGCTTTCTATGGAAGTACTTTACTTACAGGAAAAACCCACCAAAATACTAAGTGGATGACTCCTTATTTAGGCAAGACATATTCTGACCAAGAAATAAACTTAGATATAACTAAATTTAATAATATTAAAGTTTCTAGATTTACTGAAGAAAAATCAATTCAATTAGCAGCCCAATATCTTTCAGAAAATAAAGTTATTGGTTGGTTTAATGGAGGTTCTGAAAGTGGTCCTAGAGCTTTAGGTAATCGTTCTATTCTTGCTAATCCAAGTTCTAAGTGGATGGTTGAATATATTAATAGTGAAATTAAAAAACGAGAATGGTATCGCCCATTTGCTCCCTCAGTATTATTTGAAGAACAAAGTAAAATATTTGAATTAGACGTTTATTCACCTTATATGTTAATAACAACTAATGTTAAACCTGAATGGAAAGACAAAATCCCAGGAGTTACTCATTTTGATTATACTTCGCGATATCAATCCGTTACAAAAGAATCTAACCCTAAATATTATAAATTAATATCTGAATTTAATAATTTAACAGGTCTTCCTGTAGTTTTAAATACTTCATTTAATGGACCTGAAGAACCTATTGTAGAAACCCCCTATGATGCTATAAAAACTATGTTAACTCATGGTCTTTATGCTGTATTTATTAATAATTACATAATTACTAAAAAATGAAAAAACCACCCCATATTAAAATAGTAATGAACGCTATGGTTGGTAGTGAAGAAGCTACTATTACCAGAATGTTAGAATCTGTTGCTAATTATATTGATTACTATGTTGTCCAATGTAATGGTTCAGATAATACTCGAAATATAATTGATGATTTTTTTAAAGAAAAAAACATCCCAGGGTTTACTTATGAAACTAAATGGGAATACCCAGGATTTAATAGAGATCATACATTACAAACATGTTTAAAATCAAACCATGGTTGTGATTGGGTTTTACGTATGGATGCTGATGAACAATTATCTGTTGATGAAACCTTTGATTGGGAAATTTTTACAGATACATCAATTGATAGTTTTAATATTACAGCAGATCCTGGAAATTCATTATATTTCCGTACTTGGTTATGGAATGCTAAACTTCCATGGTTTTTTCAAAATGATAAAAGACATGAAACCATTCACTTACCAGATATAGGGGAAAATTTTCAACGAGTAAGTTTACCTTCTAGTTTTAAACAAATAATTACTAATGATGGGGAAACTTGGTTTGCTCCTATGAAATTTTTAACTGATGCTTTAGAACTTGAGTTAGACAAAATTCCAACAAATAAAGTATTAGAAGATAATTATCATTTATGGTATATAGCTAAGTCATATAATGATGCTTACAGAGATTCTGATAATCTACCTTTTGGACAAGCTCATTCAGAAGAATATGCTCGTAGAGTAATTTTTTATTACACTCAATATTTAAATAAACTACATAATTTTGATCAAACACAACATCCAACACAATTAGATGACATGGGTTATTATGCTTGTATATTAATGGCGGATGCTTACAGCTGGATTGGAGATCAAGAAAAACAAGTTTACTTTTTAGAAAAAGCAACTTTATTTAATCCTAATAGGAATGAACATTATATTAAATTAGCTTTACATTATCAATCTAAAGAACAATATAATAATATGGTATCAATTACAACTAAATTAATAGATGTTAATAGACCTAACCCATTCCCAGAATCTTCCTTTTTAATTGAAAACAGTGCATATTATAATACTGGAACTTTTTGTCAAGAATTACATAATGTAGCAACTTCTTTTTCACAAAATGGATATTACTCCTAAATACGATTACTTAATAGTAGGGGCTGGTCCCTTTGGTTCAGTATGTGCTTATGAATTAACTAAACAAGGTAAAAAATGTTTAGTTATAGATAAACGAGAAACTATTGGTGGAAATTGTTATACCGAAGATATAAACGGTATTCATGTTCACAAATATGGTGCTCATATATTTCATACTAATGATAAAAAACTTTGGGATTATGTAAACCAATTTGCTTCATTTAGACAATATACTCATAATGTTATAGCAAATTATAAAGGGGATATGTATACACTTCCTTTTAATATGTGGACATTTAATCAAATGTGGGGAGTAACTGAACCTGAACAAGCAAAAGAAAAAATTGAATCTCAAAAATTTAAGGGAAATATTACAAACCTTGAAGAACAAGCATTATCATTAGTAGGTAAAGATGTGTATGAGAAGTTAATAAAAGGTTATACTGAAAAACAATGGAATAGATCTTGTGTAGATTTACCGCCTTCAATTATAAAACGGCTACCAGTTAGATTTACTTGGGATAGTAATTATTTCAATGATAAGTATACAGGAATGCCTATTGGAGGTTATACTCAAATATTTCAAAAAATGTTAGAAGGTATTGATATTAAGCTTAATGTTGATTATTTTGATAAAAAAGACTATTATGATTCTATAGCATCAAAAATAATCTACACTGGACCTATTGATAAATTTTTTAATTATAAATTTGGGAAATTACAATATAAAAGTCTTAGATGGGAGACTGATAATCTTGAACAAGATAATTTTCAAGGTAATCCAGTTATAAATTATACAGATGCTGAGGTTCCTTATACTAGAATTTTAGAGCATAAATGGTTTGATCCTCAAAATCAAAAGGGAACTATAATAAGTAAAGAATATTCTGTAGATTATGATGGAAATAATGAACCATATTATCCTATTAGGGACCAAGATAACTTGGAAATTTATAACAAATATTATAATTTAACTTTAAACCTTGATAATTATATTTTTGGGGGAAGGCTTGCAACTTACGTGTATTATGATATGCATCAAGTAATAGCTCAAGCTTTAACTAAAGTAAAAGAAATTAGCAAATAGTATGAAAAATCTAAAAGTATATGCTCATGCTTCTTACATAGGAACAACAGGATATAATAACCATACTAGAGATTTTTTTAGACATCTTTCTAAGCATATTGATCTTAAAGTTAGAAATTTTACTATAGGAGGACAATGGGAAGGATTAAATAATGAACCCCATAATAAAGAACCATATTTAATTGATTTAGATAAAAAATTATTATGTGAACAAACTTTACAAGAAGATGGTAATGTATTACATAATCATCTTATATACCCTAATTACCCAAATAATTTTGCTCATAATGTAAATTTAGTTTTAAGTGAAACTAATCATTATTATTTTTATCAATTTTATGAAGGTCCTAAAATTGCATATAATGTTTGGGAAACTACATTACAACCTGAAAGTTTTTTTCAACGATTATTACAATATGATCAAATTTGGGTTCCTTCTAAATGGCAAGCTAAATGTACTATAGAACAAGGAGCAGATCCTAATAAAGTAAAAGTAGTACCTGAAGGTGTAGATATTAAAACCTTCTACCCAGAAGAACCTACAACAACATTAGATTATATAGATGGTCGATTTAAATTTATTTTATTTGGTCGTTGGGATTATAGAAAATCTACTAAAGAAATTATTCAAACTTTCTTAAAAACATTTACTCCTAATGAACCAATTGATCTTATCCTTTCAGTTGATAATATGTGGGGTGAAGAAATGGATGGTTTTAAAACTACAGAAGAAAGATTAGCACACTATGATTTAATAGATGATAGAATTAAAATTAAACATTTTCCATCTAGAGAAGATTATATTACATATATAAAAAATGGTCATGTGTTTTTATCTTGTGCTCGTAGTGAGGGATGGAATTTACCTTTAATTGAAGCTATGGCTTGTGGAACTCCCTCTATCTACTCAGCAGGATCAGGACAAATGGAATTTGCTGAAGGTAAAGGTTTACCTGTAAAAATACTAGGAGAAAAATTAGCAAATAGTAATGATTATGGTCGCTACACAATGAGTGATCTTCCAGGTTACTACCCAGAACCAGATTTTAGAGATTTATCACTTGTAATGCGTGATGCTTTTGAAAATTATACTGATCATAAAAAACGAGCTTTAGAAGAATCTAAAATAATTCATAAAAATTTTAATTGGGATCATATAGCTAATATTGGTAATAATACTTTACAAGATTTTATAGACAATTATACACCTATAGCTTCTCAATCTAATGATATTATTATAACATATACTGATGGTCCTAAAGTTGAAATTAATGGAGATAATGTAGAAGATTATTTTATTGAATTTATAAATAACGAAACTGATGAAGTAATTCATAGTACTACTATGACTAATAATATGTGGACTTCATGTAGTAGAAAATATTATATTCCTTGGATTATTAAGATTAATGGAGTAATAGTAGATAAATTAGATTTAACAGATGAACATGTTATGATTTCCTTAGAATCAGATTCTATAGGTGATACCATAGCATGGGTTCCGTATGCTGTTGAATTTGCAAAAAAACATAATTGTAAAATTAGTTTATCTACTTTTTATAATTCTTGGTTCCAAAACCTCCCAGTTTACAAAAATATTAAATTTATTGAACCTGGAACTTTACTTCCTTGTAAAACAATATATAGAATTGGTTGGTTTAGAGATGAGAAAAATTTCTTTAATAATAAAGATACTCACCCAAACCAAGTTAATTTAAACCCATTACAACAAACAGCTACTGATATTTTAGGTTTAGAGTTTAAAGAATTAAACCTTGGATTAGATTTTCCAAAAACCGATAGAATAATTAAAAGTAATTATATTGTTATAGGTCCAGAATCTACAGCTGGTTGTAAAGAATGGCCTCGAGGTAATTGGGAAATTTTAGTTAAGTTATTAAATCAAATGGGGTATCAAGTAGTAGTTTTAAGTAAAAATAATTTAAATTTTTCTCAAGCTATTCAATATTGGAATCAACCTTTTGATGTGATAGCTAACCTTTTACACCATGCAGATTTATTTGCAGGTTTAAGCTCAGGACTAGCTTGGTTTAATTGGGCTTTAGGTAAAAAAACTTTAATGATAAACAATTTTACTTCTAAAGAACATGAATTTCAAACTAAAGTATCTAGAGTTCGTAATGAAGCTGTATGTAATTCTTGTTGGGTAAACCCAAATTTTAGTTTTGATGCTGGAGATTGGAATTGGTGCCCTATATGGAAGGGAACTGATAAACAACATATATGTCAAAAATCTATAACTCCTATTCAAGTATTTAATCAAATAAAACAACAAATAAATCTTAAATAACCCTTATAATATTTATCATCATGGAAAAAGTGTTTTTAACAAAAGAAGAAATAAAAACAATAACTGATTTACAAACAAAAGAAGAAAAGTTTATATCTCAACTCGGTGCTTTAGAATATCAATTACAAATTTTACTTAAACAAAAGAAAGAATTAGATAACTCAATCGATCCTCTTCAAATAGATAAGGAAAAATTAGCTAAATCTTTACAAGATAAATACGGTGAAGGTTCTATTGATACTAGTACAGGAGAATTTATAAAACAAAATTAATTTTTAATTCTTTTTCCAATATTTATAATCAAAATATTAATCTCCTAGGAAATGGCAGAAATTTTAGTATCCCCTGGCGTATTAGCAAATGAAAACGACCAGTCTTTCGTAACCCAACAACCCGTAACATTAGGTGCGGCACTTATAGGTCCAACAGTTAAAGGTCCCGTTGAAGATCCTGTACTTGTAACTACCTTTAGTGACTACTCTAGTCGTTTCGGTACTTCACTACAAAGTGGTAGTGGAACTTATACTCCTTTAACTACTTTAGCAGCTCAAAATTATTTTGCTAACGGAGGTACTTCACTTACAGTAGCAAGAGCAGTACCAAGTGCTTCACTTTGGACTTTTGCTACAGCTAGTATATTAGCTTCATCAGGGTCTGATGGTCAAATCCATTCATTTACTATAGAATCTTTAGATAAAGGTATAGAATTTAATAATTCTGGATCTCTATTAGCTAATGATGCTTTAGCTACAGGTTCAATAGATAATATTAGGTATGAAATAGCTACTAATAATACATCATCAGGTTTATTCTCTCTAGTTATTAGAAGAGGTGATGATACTGAAGTTAATAAAGTAGTATTAGAAACTTTCCCTAATCTTTCTTTAGATGAAACTCAACCTAATTATATTTCTGCAGTAATAGGTGACCAAACACGAAACTACAATGTAACAGAAAACTATATTGAGATCTCAGGTTCACATCCTAATAATTCAAGATATATTAGAGTAAAATCAGTTCTTAAGCCTACTTATAATTTCTTTGATAACGCAGGTAATGCTCGTTCAATTTATACAGCATCTATTCCGGCAGTAGGATCAGGTTCTGCTGGAGGTACATTTACAGGTGGTGTAGGTAGTAATTTCCAAAACCAAGGAATTGCTGCTGTTGGAGCCACTAATTATTATAATGCAATTAATGCTTCGAACACTCAAGGCTTAGTAGGAAAAGATTATAATAACATGATTAGTTTAC
>Ga0209535_1001212_pt1 | contig 17720 bp, 37 predicted proteins | sample LinPmetageLP28_FD_184041 | JGI IMG/M metagenome (GOLD analysis project Ga0209535, IMG submission 184041) | Marine viral communities from the Pacific Ocean - LP-28 (SPAdes) (version 2) | ecosystem: Environmental > Aquatic > Marine > Oceanic | place: Pacific Ocean | collected 2009-08-22 | reverse complement strand
GCATCGAAAGTCCGCCACTCCAGTTGTGCGAATCGCGTTGGCCCGTTCTCGTTGGCATCTCATATAAGACGGATCCAGGATTATCGAGTATCCCGTTATCATCCCGATCAGAGAGATCATATACAGGGTCGTCATAATAACTCTCAAACGGAAGCTGCCAAGATTTGGATCGATTGACATAGGGCGTGACAATTAATTGAGGGCCAGAGCAACGTATTCCGTTACCAAAATCATTGCTAAAATTAGAACTAGGCGCGATCATGGTGGCCATATTAGTCACTGACCCGGAACTTGTTGCTGTTGGAGCGGCAGTAGCAGAAACTCCACCAATGGTTTCTGCGTTAGCTGGAGCGGCTAAGACTGCTAGAAAAAATGCTATTGACTGAAGGTACTTATAGTGTCCGTTATTTGATTTATCTCCGTGGTGCGCTGGATTGTAGTTATATTTGACAAACCTGGAGAAGAGTAAGTTTCTACGAACTGAAACGCTCCACCAGGATTGGCAATGTTCCAACTTGGCTTGTTGTTTACGTCGAGAGCTGACCATCCGTTGACCGTAGTTGTGCCTGGTGTGAGGCTGGCTCCGTTTGCAGGTTCAATGTTGGTGCCGCTAACAGAATATTGCCAGCCCGTTTCGTAGGACTCGCTCACAATTGTTTCTGTGACGTTACTGGTTGTTTCTGTATGTGTCGTCATTGAGCCAGTTGAGAAATTGGGCACAACTGGCACAGCCTTTACAGCTGGGGCAAACAACAAAAGCAGCAACAGAAACCGCATCAATCAATTTCTAAGGAGGTTACGAACTGTCCAATTCCAAGAGTGTTCGCTCCACCAGCTGTCACAGTCATGGCTCCTGCGCTTGAGATTGTTCCTGCCAGTGTTCCGGCAGTGCCAGAAGCAGTGGATTGCAAGCTGCCAAAGTTTGCGGTCTCTCCAGTCGTTATTGCAGATGTTGGGACGGCATCCGCCTGGGTGTAGGACTGGCTAAAGCTAAAAGCTGAGCCAGGGTTGTCTTGAGTTGCCGCAATGGTTCCTGGAGCGTAAACACCTGAAGTGACGGCACCTGTTGAGATGGTGTTTGCCGTTGTGCCATCTGTCGTATCAACACCTGAGCCGCTGATCGAAAACGTTGAGCCAATGCGGTTTGCAGTGGTCATCGCTCCACCAACCTGCAATTGAACAGAGCTTTGTATCTTATGAGTCAAATCAGCGTGGGCAGCTGGAGCGAATGACAGCGCAATCGCCAAGAGAGCAAACCGTTTCATTTCGGAGGCGTGCCAGTAGGTGTTTCGACTTTAGGTGGTTGTTTCTTCTGTTGATTAGCGGATTTACGTTCTATACCAAAACTCGCCATTGCACCGGTTAAAAGGCTCGCTACGAACGTATTGTCCATCTTCATTTGAGGAAAGATCCCTAAATAAGACACGGTTAGTAACGTTGCGCTCCAAATCAAAACAGAGACCTTAACAAGGTCTGCCGTTGAAAAACCGTCTTTTTCTTCATTGTCCTTTGGATCTGCCATGATTAGTCGAAGCGTTTGGTCGAGCGGTGGTAGAGGTGTTGGCAGCTGTTGCTGGAGCGTCGGTCGGTGTAGCTGGCCTAGGCATCGTTCGTGCCAATAGCCAAAGCCAAGCAGGCCGAGAGTCGTTAGTGAGGCTCACTTCAGCTATGGATAATTTAGCCACTCGAATGGATTTGCTCCATACCGACATGATGGCAAGGGACCGGGAGATCTTTGGGCGACTTAGCGATCTGGAGCGTTCAGTTGCTCGACTTGAGGGACATAGTGACCGGAACTAGACTTTTAGCAGTTGAACGATTCCAATGTTTTTGATTCTGAAGCCAATTCTGTTTCGGTTTCTGCGATCTGAAAGCCTAAAGCGTTTAGTTCTGGACTTGCTCAAAGCTTATGCAAAACGCTCAGACAACACTGTTGATGATCAAGTGGTTGTTTTCGTTGAGAAAAACCTGTTCCCTGAAACCAGGGTTGAGAAATGAAGGCTGACCCGGCTTGGGTGTTAGTCAGCGGCTTCTTCCTTCTCGGAACATTGCTTGCCATCGTTATAGGGGGCGGAGGCTTCCTGTTTCTATCCGGTTACCATGCAGGCTTGTCTCAGCGCCCGGAATGCCCTAGACCGGCGCTGAGTAAATGAATCGCTTTTTTATGGTGCTCACGCTGCTGCCGTTTTTTGCTCATTTCAGGGGAACCCCGCACCAGTTAGCTGCCATAAAGGAGTTTGAGGATTCTTTGCCTGAGGAACTACTGAGAGAGGATGCAGCTTGGTTCGAGGCTTGGAAAGCCAGTGGAATAGCGCAAAACACTTCTGTTCCATATTTTCACCAACTAGACAACAAATCAGGCCAAGGCTATCGCGAGTGCTTTTCCAGCTCGATGGCAATGATTGCTGCTTTTTATGGAAAGGTAAAAACCGATGATGAGTACAACAGGATTCGAGAACGGTTTGGCGATACAACAAGCATTACAGCTCAAATTCAAACCTTAAGATCCTTAGGGCTACATGCAGAATTTAGGCAAGACGCTGACGGAAATTTGGCTGAAGCAGAATTAGCCGCTGGGAGGCCTTTGGCCTTGGGATTTTTGCATCATGGTGACATGAGCAAAGGTGAACCACCAATGTGCGATAGCTACGGATGTGGACATTGGCTTGTGGCCGTCGGATTCGATAAAGATGATTGGACCGTCCATGATCCAAGAGGCTTGCCAGATATAGAACGGGGTGGCCACTCAGGGAGATATGGCGGTAGGAATGCCAAGATTTCACGTCAAGCGTTCCAGATGCGTTGGGAAGTTGAAGGCCCTGGAACCGGCTGGGTGATTCTGGTTGACGATGAGTAAGCTGGCGTTTTGATTGGTCTGTATGGCGGTTCTGTGCGACTGGGAGATCAGATCTCTTTGCGATAGCCATCAACTGGTTTGGCCATTCGTTCCAGAGCTATTAAATCCAGCCAGCTTAGATCTTCGTCTTGGCCACCGGTTAATGATTGAGGTGAGCGATAGGCGTGAGTTGATCGAGATTGATATCTCAGACCGCACAGAGGAGGATCCTTATTATTTAGCCCCTAGTGAGTTTGTACTAGCTGAAACGATTGAGACGTTTAATCTGCCCAATGATATTTCGGCTCAGTTTGTCTTGAAGTCAAGCCGCGCCAGAGAGGGGTTGAATCACCTGCTGGCTGGTTGGTGCGATCCAGGTTGGCACGGAAGCAAGCTGACGCTTGAGCTAAAGAACGAAAGGCGTTATCACGGCTTGCATCTGTATCCCAATCTAAAAATTGGCCAGATGGTGTTTCACCGGATGAGTAACGTTCCAGCGATCAGCTACGCGGTGACAGGCAATTACAACAACCATTTGCGGGTTATGCCGTCTGTTGTTGCCTGATGAATTTGTATTGGCTCTGGAGCTATGCGTTTGCTTTCTGGTCAACGGTTGTTGTCAATTGCGCCAAGCCGGTCAATTGGAGCAACTGTTGGCCGCCACAAGACTGGATTGCTCCCTCGATTAGTGATTACATTCGAGCTAGGCAGCCTCCTTACTCTGAGGAGCGCAAAATCTTGGAGCAAGTCAATGGACGATATGAAATGGATGATCGCAGAACAGAGTCTCCATGAAGAACTGATGATGGAGCGTTCGGTTCGCTCTATTTACAACACTGAAGACATCGGAGAAGTCCAAGGCTTATGTGCGGCTTTGGTGCGGCAAAACTGGCATCAACGCAAGCTGTTATGTCAGGCAGTCACCAGGATTTCCGAGATGGATGCTCAGCTTGCTTGCCTTGAGTAAGAGCGATCCATCGGGCTCTGTCTAGATTCTGAGATTTGTTATAGAGCCTAGCAATCCTGCGTTCATGGAGTTTGAAAGCTTTGAGGTCGTTGGCGTTTTGAAGAAGGCGAAGTTTGGTGTCGAAAGATTCCATGGCTTTAATAAAGGAGCTTGTTGAAGTTATTTTCGCGGGTTTCGTTCCATCTCCTGTCGCTTTTAACTTTGCCTCGCTCCCAAGCCTCAGTTGATTGACCGTCTTTAGGGCCATTGGGCTTGAGCTTGGTTACTCGAAAGGAAGTAGCGGGTATAAAGCTAGCTTTTTTACGTTTCATTTTCAAATGAGTTCAGTAGTTCTGCGTCAATGCCAAACAAATTTTTTAGGTGTTGTGCAGCATCCAAAGCCATACTTTTATTTTTATAGCTACAAGCATCTTCTAAAAAAGAAGTAAACAAACAAACCTGCCTAGGGTTTTTGTAAAAGGCTGCCAAGTACAGAGCTTTATCTTGGCACGATTTTAAAATATACCGCATCTCAATCTTTTTGTTTAATACGTCCTTCAACACGTTTACGAATAGATTGCCTCCATTCTGCTTGATCTTTTGCCATTGCTTCGTTATACACGGAAGTAGGACTAGATCTTTTTAACTCAGAATAAATAGCTTCTCTTATCCAAGCTGTAGCTCTCTTGTCTTCTTTTGCTGCGGCTTCTTGGATCATTTCTGCTCGATGGGGATCTAGCAGTATTTGAAAGTAAGTTTTATTGCCGTGTCGAAGAGCCATACTGCCTAGATTATTCCAACTATACTACCATGTAATAGAAGAATCGGTCTTCTTCTCCCAAGCAGTTGCTTGAGCACGACGAGCTTGAGATCGCTGGTTCGTACAGCCTGCCCGTACTTTTTTTGCTCCTTCTAAAAGCATGGCAGCTCGTTGAAGGTCACCCGTAGTAGCGGTGCGTATCGCTGTTTTCAGACGCTCCATCACTATTTGCCTTCCTGTAAGCGGCATCCATAGCCTCTTGCAAATTCTTGTAATATACTACTGTGTTATTACAGGAAGAGAGCCATCCTTTGTCTGTGCAATAAACGCGAATCATCAGTGGGTTTCCATCCAAGTTTTACCTATGGAAACCTCAGCCAATGCGGGGATGTCTCCCAACCACTCGGCTTCAGCTTCCTCCATCACTTGTTTTAGACGAGCAGCCCACTCTTCAGCAGCATCTTCACGCACCAGCAACAAAATTTCGTCATGCACTGCGGCTGCAATCCGCACTATCTCTTCACCTGCCTCATATACCAAGGGCCAAAGCTTGCCAAGGGCGCGTTTAAGAATGGCTGCACCAGCTCCCTGGATCGGTGTATTGCACCGAACAGTCAACCGGTTCATATCACCTTGTAAATACCGCCGCATACCAGAAACCGGAACTCTGGTCGCAGCCCATTTATCGCCTTCAGTCTTTTGTGACTCCTTTGCCATTTCCTGTTGCCACGCAGCAATCCCAGAAAAAGCATCCAGCCAATCTTTACGGATTTTGGCAGCACGCTCAAACGTCATGGTGATGCCTGAGCCACCGGCATAGTTACGCAGCCCTTTTGCACCTGAGCCGTAAAGCAAACCAAAGTTTGCAGACTTAGCTATCTGCCTACTACACCCAATAGTTTCAGAGGTAACAGTGTGAAGATCTTCACCCCGCTGGAACGCAGAGATCATCCGTTCATCACCCGCAATAGCAGCCGCAAGTCTTAGCTCCATCTGACCAAAATCAGCATCTACTAAGAGGTAACCTTCCGGCGCTTCTACGCACCCACGAAACTGTGGATCACGAGGAATTTGCTGGTTGTTCGGTTTAATACAGGACATCCTCCCCGATTCCGCACCAAGCTGCATGTAGCTGGCACGTACAAAACCATCAGCATCCATTTTCTCTTGGATAGAGTTAATCATTTGACGGCGCTTGTCCGCCCTTTTCCACTCCAGATAAATTTGAATAACCTCATGGTCTGCGGCATAAGCGCGTAAAGACTGTCGTGAAGCACTAGGTTTACCGTTCGCGTCTTTAGGTGTCTCACCTAAAAGATCACTTAATTTTTCCAGCAGTTGCTTTGGGCTATTAAGGTTGAAACCTCTGTACCTTTTACTGCCATCACGAATCTTACCCTCATCCTTGGCACGTAAATTAAAAGTATCGTCTTCGTCTCTAGGTAACTTTTTGCCTTCAGGAAGAGCATGATCCAGCTGAAGGATAAAGTCTTTCTCTAAGGCTTTTATATCTACCTGATAATCTTCCTTACGTTGCTGCAAATTAGCGGCGTTCCAGGGTAAACCTGTGCGCCACATTTGAGCCATAGCAGGTAGCGCACGGCACTCCAAACTGTACGCTTTTCTAAGTCTGTACTTAGCTATTTCGTGGTCCAGTTTTTCATCTAATTGCATAAGAGCTACGACATCATTAGCGGCATAATCCAACTGTCCAGCCGTTAATTCACCGCTCCAATCAGATCTTTGTTGTTCTTTAGATAGTTCTGTAGTTAAATAACGTTTGACGACGTTCGCAAGTCCATGCTTCGAGAAAGGCAGCCCGTTTGTAAGAAGTCGGCTGGCCAACATGGAGCACCGCACCCACCCGTGCGGATAGATGTCGTGCTCTTGCAACCACCCAAGATCAAACACAGCGTTATGGGCAAGCCAGTATCGGACTGGACTGCCGAAGAAGCGGCGCAACTTAACCCACTCGCTTTTATCAAGGTCAAAGCAATCAATTAGGACAACAGTATTACGAGCACCAGAGCCAAGTTGCAGCAACCTCAACTTCCCGCGCTCAGGCTGTAGCTGGAGCGTTTCAGTGTCGAAGCAAACTGATGCGGCAGTCTCGATCTTGTCGAGATGCTGGATTCCGTGAAAGACTTGGGCAGACATGTGTAGCGTCGTGCGGCTTTACCAGTGTAGCACACTACTTACATGTAATGCGCTCTACTAACGGGAAATAGTCTAAATCGTGCGGGCTTATCACAGCGACATCAATACCGAAACTTAAAGCAGACGTAACCTGAGCTTGAAATTGGTCATAACCATCTTCATCATCCTGGTACGTCACTTGTTCCACAGCCAGAGCCCTGTTATATGGGTCATAACTTGTAAAACGTGCCAACGCTAAAGCGTCTATCTCGCCTTCATGTGTAGGCTCTATTTTGCAGTAAATAAACTGAACGTTGCTTCTCACGCTGGGGTATCTCCTAATAGACTTGTGGCGTTGGTTAAAACACCAGCGTGCTACATAACTAAGAAGCCAGTTCATTAAAAACAATGGCAACAACATTCTCTAGCTGCCTTATATCTAGGCCGTTACCTACTCTGCGCCTAACTAGGCTTACCAAAGTGTGAAAGTCTTGGGGACTGTAATTCCCCACGTCTTTAGTTTGTTTTGGAGCAAGTCTATCTCGTATAAGCTGCGCCCTAGACACATGCTTGAACCCGGCTTCTTTATCTACCTGGGCTAAAAATTCTTCGGGGACGCGGACTGTAATTTCTTTCATTAAAGGTACTCGTTGTAAAAGGCACTACCGGGTCCATATTTAGACACGATCTCTGGAAACGCATCTAAAACTCTGGAGCGATTACGGGGATCAGCTAGCAGTGCCGCTTCGGACAGTTTACGAAAGAACTCACCACCGTAATGGTGCGCTGTCTTAATACTGCATAGAACTTGTTTTTCGGTCATAGGGCTGTAAATACATACAATAATGTAGCACTTTATGGGTATTTGGTCAACCCTTGCTCATCTCGAAGACGCAAAGATTCTTTCCACCCCACAGGTGGCTCTGGGATTTTCCAAAGTCCAACCAAACAACGCTCCCAGTGAAGGAAACGCTGCTTGTCTGTTGCCCTGGGATCAGAGAGTGAGGGGTACATAACTCAATCCCAAGCGTCCCAGCTATCGGCTCTTTCATCATTGTTGATCAACCCCCTATGTCTGTGATTAGGCGCGTCAAAAGCCTTATCCGTTCCAGGGGAAGAGTTCTTAACGACAATCGCCTTTGTCAAAAGGTCGGGTTTTGTCAAAAGGTCAGGGGCCTTAGGACTTTTGACAATTTCAGGCTTTTGACAATTTGCATTGTCGTTTATATCCGTTCCAGGAGAAGAGGTTTGACTTTTAACACACCCTTCCACTGACACCCCACGTGCGCGACGAGTAAACCCACCTGGAACGTTTGTACCAATCGCCCGCCAATAATTAGGCGCACGTCCTTTAAGCATTAAATCCATGGGAGGGTTACAACGCTCAATCAACCCCTGTGCATTCAGTTTCTCCAGGCTGTACTTGATAGCCCGCTTGCGGTGCTCGCCTCCCACACCAGCGTGATCAACAAAACTCTGGATCGACCAAGGCTTCCTATCTGCCCGCATTTCACGCAGCAGAGAAAGCATGTACTCGGTTGGCCCGTTTAGGTGGTTTTCCTTTGGCTCAGGAACAGGCTCAATCTTGTACGTGTAATCAGGCAACAGGCTGAAGACCATGCGCTGCCCTTCACGGTCATCCCTGGACTTTTCAATCGTCACAATCCTGCTGTTAAACGTGAGGCCCAATTCAGCCAGAACCTTGTTATCAGGCTTATTCATGTTCCAGGTTTCATCAACCGCAGCCTTGATGGCACTGGTTCCCCGGAACCCACCATTGCGGTTGTTGTGGTGGATCACGATGATCGAGCACGCCGGAAAGTCCTTGCCATTACGCCGCGCAAGCCTCTTCAAAGGCAACGCATACTCCCTGCGGTTCTCCTCATAAGGGTTGGAGTCGTTACAGCCGTCAAGGCTGTCAATAACCACCAAGCCATACTCGTTCTCCTTCTGGATCTTGCAGAACCTGCGATACCACTGCATATCCCACTCAGCGATGACATCAACGCCTGACTCCACGCCAATCAGATTGAACTGTCTGCGCGTAATCCGCTCACTCTGATCACCGTTCAACCAAAGACACTTAGCCCTTGGAACGTCCATCATTCCGCCGTGAACGTTGAACGCCCGCCCTTGGCTGATGTGCTTACAGAGCGTCTGACACATTGCCGATTTACCTGTGCCGCCATCAGCGTGGATAAGCAACAACCAAGGCTTAGGTAGCAAGCCCGGAATTGTGTACTCGAAAGGTGTGTCGTCCAAATCGTTGACATCCGCAGGTTTACAGCCCTTATTCCTCTCAAAGGTCAGGTGCGAATCGATCAAGCGATCAATAGCCGCCGCCCCTTCCCTGGAACGTCCACCTTCACTGGCCAGGATGGTCTTCGCCTGATCGGCATAAGCCGGGTTGTCATAGGTCTCTTCAATCTCAAGACCACGAGCAACTAACTCTTCTGGCCCAAGGAAGTCGAGCTTGAACTTCGTCGGCGTCGCATCGATGTCCGCCACCAGCTGTGCAAGACCGTCCCTTTGAAATCGCTTTCGTTCGGGGTCCGCCGCATCAGCCATGTTGATCAAACTTCCAAAACCCAAGCCGCCGCCTTGGAACCCAGCTGCCCACCGATCAGCACAGGGATTTTTACCGCTCTCCCATTCGTGCGAATACTCGTTATCACGACGGCTCCACTCTTCCCAGAGCTTCAAACCATCCTGGTTCGGCAGCTCGCTGTTAAGCATCGCGCCGATTTCCCACCAAAAACGCTCACTAAAAGCACCGCGAGGCTCGATAACACTCAGGCAACTCCGCCCAATAGCAATCTTTTCCTCCCTGGACCGGTTAGCAAAGCGCGTGTCCCGTAGCTTTCGGCCAGTGTCTTTCTGACTGACCTTGCGGTACTGCTCCCGCATCCGCTCAAGAAGCCACTCAGGAGCCTCGGGAAGAGCATTCACGTCACCGTGGAACGTGTACTCACCCTGGTCCTTATAAGCGCCGCACAGAATGCCCTGACCACCCCAAAGAACTTCCCAGCCTTCTTGCTGTGCGGCAGCGTGGCTCATGGAAGCGACCCTTAAACGGTCATCCTCTGGAACGACAAACAAAAACTTTGCCGCGTTCTTCTTAGTTGACCTAACGCAAGGCGCTTTCTCCAGGTCAGTGCCCCACTTCTCCTCAATGGCACCAAGGTTGCGGTCAACGTCAAAGATGACCAAGCCACCTGAGCGATTCCCGGTATAAACACCAACTGCCCGGAACGTTTCAGGGCTGCTGTCTATGTAGTTAGCTGTGCACTCGGGAGAAAGATCTTCCTTTGAAGCACGACCTAGAGGTGATTTACCGCAAGCAATCTTTTCTCCAGGGCCAGGGAGCGTTACACCAGCGGCATAAATCGGAGCGGTTGCCCAAGTCTTAGGCAACGTGCGAACAAAATCAGTAAGAATCATCTGCTACAGTGAGAGAGTTAAGTCGGCTATCAAACCGCCCCAGCAGCCATTCCCGGCTCTGGGGTTTTTCCATATTACCGCACTTGACGAGCTACGTCACCTGCTACAATAAAAAAGCACCGGGCAACACGCCCACAGCAACTTTCTACATGCCATTCATTTCAGACAAAAACAAATCTGCCGCTTCTGGCGGTAGTGGCGGTGGTTATCTCAACCCCTCCAAAATTCAGTCCGGCGGCAGTGTCCGTTTTGCGCTTCTGGACGATCAACCTCTTGAGTTTTTCGAGTGCTGGGGCGAAACCGCTGACGGCAAAACAAAGCCGTTCCGTTTTGCAGAAGATCCAAGCCCCGAAGACATTCAAGAAGAGATGGGCGTTGACTACAGCCGCCGTCTTAACCGTGACGGCACTGCACCCGAAAAGGTGAAGTTTGCCATCGCTGTGCCTGTCTACAGCTACGACTCCAGCGCAGTTCAGATCATGCAGCTCGGTCAAAAGAGCCTGATCAACGAACTGGATTCAGTCAGCCAAATGGAGGACTACGCCGACTTACTTGCCTGGGACTTTGTTCTTGGTAAAGAAGGCGTCGGTTTAGAAACCCGCTACAGCTTGCGTACTGCACCACGCAAAAAAGGCGCTCAGGACGACATCGAAACTGCCTGGACCGAAGCGCGTGATAGCGGTTTTGACATAAGCCGTTTGTTGACCGGAGACAATCCGTTCAAAGCCAACTAAAACAACATGTTTCTGGGGCTTAACCGCCCCTTTTTTATTGTTTAGACTCAAGCAGCTTTAATAAATCAATGTCAGATCGTCACTACGAAAAACCCTTACCTGAGACGATCACCACAATTTTGGAAGACGGCAGTGTTTCGGTTTCAGTAGGAAACATCACTGGGGTTGTTAGCTCCTATCACTTGATAGAACCCAAAGCTCACCAGCTACAGAAAGCTTGGCTCAGACATCAAATGGATTTGGTTGATGCAAGCAACTGATCCCCAAAACGCACTAGCGGGTCTACGCCGTTGGACCCTGGAACGTGACGACTCTGGTCCGCACCGTGTGTATCGCGATGAGTCTGGTGTGTCTTACGCATCAGTGACCCACATCCTGAAAGAAACCTCACCTAAATGGCAGAAAGATGCACTCGACCGCTGGCTGGAACGTCCCACTGCTCCCATGGAGCGTGACATTGCTTGCGAGCGTGGCACTTTGGCGCACAACCACGCGGAGTATGTCCTCAAGACGGCAGCGAAGCTGGCAAGAAATAGCGCAAACAAGCGAGGAAGCTGGAGGACTGGAGATGACAGCCTGGAACGTGCTCCTAAAGGAATCACTACCTGGGCAATCGAGAAAGCCATTCAAGGGGCTCCTAGGGTCTCCTGGAGCGCCTCTGGGTACGCCCGAGGTCTACGGTCTTGGATCGGAGAGAACGTAACGGCCATTCATGCCATTGAGTTTTCCGTTCATGATCCACGCGGCTGGGCTGGAACGGCTGATGCCTTAATCGACCTAGACGGGAAGCTTTGCATCGCTGATTGGAAGACCAGCGTTAATGCCCGCAGTGAAGAAATGTTGTCAAACTACATCTGTCAGACTGGAGCGTATTCCCTAGGATTGCAGCACCTGACTGGGCTTAAGCCTAAGTGTGGAGCGGTCGTAGTAGCTAGGCGCAGTGGAGCACCACAGGTTCGCTTGCTCAGTGAGTTAGAATTACGTGGGGCGGAGTGTCAATGGTTAGAGAGAATGAGCCTTTATACGGCCCAGCAAGCCCTAAAGAACTAAGTAAGGCACTGGAACGTCTCTATACGGGACAGGTCAACGTTGCTAAGCAGGCCAAGGAGCTAAGGATGACCCTGGAACGTTTGAAGCAGCTATTCACCGCATACGTGAAAGAACGCCCCATCGATATAAGCGATGAGGACGTATGGAACGCAGACACACAACTAGCGTGGCCTTATGCGTAGTTAATTATCTGGAACGTGCGGTTGATCATCAAAAGAATCCAACCAATCACGTAAAGCTTGTCCAGTTGGTAAAGATTTAGGCCAAGCACAAAACTTTAATAAGCTTGTCTTGTTGTAAAACATTTTAGAAGTACTAGGTTTCCAGGCTACATAAATAGGAGAAGGTCCATCTTTATGTAGAGACCGTTCAACGAATAATGCCCCTGGAACGTGAAATTGCTCGGGTTTCATTTGGCTACGGTGTTGGATCGTAATTTACTATCTCATCGATCAATGGGATGATTTCATACTCTAAAACATCTAAAGATCCAATCATTAAATGCTGGTCCATTTCATGACGCTTGTTTTCACGTCTAACGATAGATTCAAGCTCCTTCAAGATGTTTTCTAATCTTTTGAGTTCGCTTTGTTGTATGGGCTGATAATGATAAACCATAAGAAAGAAAAAAGAGTGGAACGTTTTAACCCTGGAACTTGAGTGCTTCAATGGCATCCAGATGATCCTGCATTTCAGCTTCGCGTTGCCAATAGCTTTCTGCGTGCTTAGCTAGCCATTCATCGATAGCTTCATTAATTAGGGCATCCCTGGAACGTCCATCGATAGCAGCCATCTCCGCCATTGTTTTTCGACGACTCCAGCTTTCAAAGTGCTGGAGCTGTTTCATCAAATCATCGTGTGCCTTTTTAGTAAGACCTGGTGCGTCTGGCTGGTTCGCTAGGAACTCTCGCCCTGCATCGGATAGGAAAGCCATCACGCTTCCTGCTCCCAGTCGTACTTAGCAACCATCTGCTTACATCCCTGGCACGTCAGAGCAGACCATGCAAAGTGGTAGACACGTCCAATGTGACCACACTGCGGGCATTTGATAAACGTTCCCCGTTGCTTAACCCTGGAACGTTTTGTCACAGGCTTCCATCCTTTCTGGAACGGTATAAAGAACTGGCCCGGCTTGCCGTTCATCGTTACCCCATCTTTATGGGTCAATCCGATGTAATTGTCGTTATCAGGGCATTTAATTAGGAACTCATCAATCTGTGGAGCGTAAATAACGATGTAGGCGTGGGACGCCCAGTGGACTGTTTTGCCAGCCATTACAGCGGCTTTGATTTCAGCGAGTTGCATTTTGGTTGTCCAAGTAAGCGTGGATGCGGTTTTGTAGATCTGTGAGAATGGCTGCTCGTTGGCACGTATTCCAGCCTTTCTTTTCCAGGAATGACATTTCCCAGAAGATAGAGTCAGCCAGTAGAGCTAGTTCGTTGTCTGTGAGTTGCATGATGGAACGTATGTATGAGACAAAATCTCAGGTTATTTGAGACAAACCACCCATACGGGCGAGCCTTTCGTATTCACGAACTAGACGTGCATAGTCTTGAACGTTGCCAGCTTTAAAAGCCGTGATTAACAGCTGGCGCGTCATTCGCATCAATGCGTCGCGGTCTTCAAAGCTGACTCCTGGAACGGAATCGGCGTCGATGCTGCCATCTTCTGCAAAGCGTTCAAGGTCTGCAGATTCGCAGTCTCGGTAGGCCGTCGCTCTGCTGATGCCATAGTCACGTTGGAGCGTTGCAGCAACGTCAGCGGTTTGCAGGCCCATGTCTAGAAGTCGCTTCGCTTCCGCTAGTTGTGCGTCTCGTTGTTGGTTGGTCCGTTTCATTCAGCGATTTCCCACTGAACGTCATCGAGGCAAACCGTGATGTCTGCAAAGCAGCGAGCCGGTCCGAATTGGGCAGGCTCTGCAATGTCGGGAGGGTAGACGACAGCCGGACTCGTTTGCACCATATCGTCCACGATGGCCGTTACGCGAAGCTGAACTACTCCGTGTTGGTCCGATCTGCTGATTACGTCTGCCTCCTCGATTCTTAGGACGTGTTGGCTCATTGGTTGATTTTGCTTTCTACTCTGCTACAGTAGCATCAGTTAAACCAACACCGCAACCATGCACACAACTACCGAGCAAGTGCAAGTCCGTAACCAGTTCAACGCCCTGTGCAACCTGACCGAAGGTAACCTGGTCCGTCTACTGAATGACTGGCAGGATCAAAAGGTGTGGAAGGTCAGCGGCCACGGTGGCGCAGTTGCCAAGCTTTCCAAGCAGTTTGAGCAATACTGCCAGCAGAACGGATACAACCAACAGGGAAAACCCTTCCTTTGTCTGGTGGGACGTTACGGGGCCTTAAACGTATTCATCCGTGCTACTTGCTATCCAGGAGGAGAAGGAACCCCGATCAACCTCTCGGCCGATGTTTGCCTGGCACGTTTCGATGATCAGACCGGCATCATGATACGGCTGCTGGAGTGTTACAAACGCCGCGTAGATTACACACTAGAAGAGATCCAAGCAAAAGCAAAACGTGCTTACCAACTGGAAGCCGAAGCCCGTGAACTGCGCTCTTCTATCTCCGATTTCAGGTGACATTAAAAAGCCCCCTAATCGGGGGCCGTTTTGTTTTCACAGCTTGGCAAGCCGTGGATGACATGGCTCGTCTGGCCACTCAAAAGAGATAGATGAGTCAGCCGCTATTTTGTGCCCTAGGTCTAGCACCGCTTTACGTCGGCCTTTAACCTCGCGTCTGCTGTCCTCGTGCCATAGGGTTGTTAAATACTCATCACAGCGTTTTAGTTCTGCTGAAATGTAATCTAACTGCTGTTTAGGTGTTAGTGACATTTTTAAATAAAAGAAAGCCCCAGAGCGTTAACCCTGGGGCGTTTGATTAGACGAAGGAAGGAAGCTCAAGCGGGAGTGTTACCACTTTGAAGAGATAACGGTCTCCGTCAACTGCACGGCAAGCCCGAAGGAAGGACTCAGCCTGTTCCTTGGTGCGTGGTCGTCCACCGTAAGTGGGAACCACCCAACCCGATTCTATGCCCGCGTAGCGGGTAACTAGATGCCGCATTGTGCTACCTCGGTTGCTTGTGCTTCTGCTTTCTTGGACTCCCAGCGTTTGAGAACAGTGGCGAGTTCTGTCGAGAGATTCTCTAGGAACTGACGCTGCTCTGCGCTCTCTTCGCGATACCCGGCGCTTCTGACGTAGTTCAGGATGCCTCCGCGCAGATACTGCGTAGAAACACCATCGAGAACCACGGAATCACCGTGTTGAGTATCGCGAATGGTGATGTTACTGTCATCGCCCCACCCATAAGTGTGGAGCTCGACGGCACAGCCACCTAAGCCGCGGAATTTTGTCTCAGTTGCTTTTTGCATTTGTTGGAGTAGAATGAATTACATTGTGCTCTATCACACGCGGCGCAGGATTGACTGATTGCCACAGCGCCGGACATAAGGGCGCATGGAGTCTCCCGCGTAATCGCGTGCTTCTGCTATGCGATTGTCAAGGTTCGGGAAGAAAGGTGAGCTGGATTGCCCTCCTCTCCTCATGTATATAGTATAGCACATTGTGCTCGACTATGGGGGTATCATTGCGATCTTAACATTTCTTTAAGGTCCCCCAGGGGACTTAAATAAATACTGCCAAACCTATCTACTGTGCTACCCGGGGGCAGGGGTCAGAAAACACACTTCTTATGTGCTACACCCCAAAATAAAAGAGACCCTATATTTAGCCTTACATGTTGCTATTGTGGCTGCACAGGTTGTTTCCGAGTTATGGACGAAAATACACCCGAAGAGAAGGAAGTAAAACGAATCGGTGGTCCAAAAAACCCGAAGGACATCCAAGACGCCCGTATTCTCCGCTTATATCGCCGCCAATTAGAAGGCTTACCCGCTCTCCAGCTGGTACTTGACCACGCAAGCAAAGAACAGGTGGGACGTGCCACTGCATTCCGCGACTGGAAAGCAGTCCAGGTACTAAATCGCGAAGATTTTGAGCGCGAACGCGAAGATATGGCCTCCAGAATATTTTCTATGCGCTCCCGCCTCTACAACTCAGCCATAAAGCGAGGCCAAACACAAACAGCTGCTAACGTTCTCGATTCCCTGGCACGTATGGTCGGTTGTGACCAAGTGCAAGAAAGTAGCACATTGCCCGAGATCCACGTTAGGATCGAAAAACCCGAGTAAACACCACTTTTGGCGAAAACACTTGATATAAGCCTTCGCCCTGCCCAAGGCATTGTATTTAGCGCCAAAGAAAGGTTCCGCATACTGGTCGCGGGTCGCCGCTTCGGCAAATCCTACCTTTCCTGCATTGAACTATTTACCAAAGCCCTGGAACGTCCCGGCGAAACCTATTTTTACTGCGCCCCAACGTATCGAATGGCGAAAGACATCGCCTGGAAAACGTTAAAAAAGACAATCCCAAAAGAATATATCCGCTCCAAAAACGAAACTGACTTACGCCTAGACCTTGTAAACGATTCCACGATTGAACTAAAGGGCACAGAGAATGCAATGGCACTTCGTGGCCGTTCTTTAGCAGGAGTAGTTCTAGACGAAGCCGCCTTCATGGAATCAGAAGTCTGGTTCGAGGTAATCCGCCCCGCTTTAGCGGACAAACAAGGCTGGGCACTCTTCATATCCACCCCGGATGGAACGGCCAGCTGGTTTTACGACTTGTGGTGCTATTGCGAAGAGGACAAAACGGGCGACTGGATCCGCTGGTGCTACACAACAATCGAAGGTGGCAATGTTCCCGCACACGAAGTCGAAGCAGCCCGAACCCAACTCGACGCTCGTACATTCCGCCAAGAATTTGAAGCCAGCTTCGAGAATCTAACGGGCTTAGTCGCTATAAGTTTCAGCGACGAAAACATATCCACCGAAGCCAAAGACATCAAGATACTGCCATTACTACTAGGCGTTGACTTCAACGTTGATCCAATGTCTGGCATCTGCGCCGTAAAAGACAACGGCACCCTATACGTCTTCGACGAAATCATGCTTCGCGGCGGAGCAACAACCTGGGATTTTGCGGAAGAAGTAACCCGCCGCTATGGCGTGGACCGTCGAGTAATTGCGTGCCCTGACCCCACAGGCGGCGCAAGAAAAACTTCTGGCATCGGCGTAACAGACCACACTATTTTGCGTCGCAGCGGTTTCAACGTTCAATCACCAAAAGCACCCTGGAAAATCCGCGACAAAATCACAGCAGTAAACACCGCATTATTCGATGCTGCTGGAGCGCGAAGAACTGTAATCCACCCACGCTGCAAGCAATTAATCAAAGATTTAAGGACGCTAACTTACACACCGAACACCGGCCTACCCAACAAAAACTTAGGAGTAGACCACGCATTCGACGCCTTCGGGTATTTAGTTTTACAACAGTTTAATTTAGCCAAACCCGAAACTATGGGCACTACTTCTCACCGGTTGTATTAAAGTGAAGCGATTAAAAGGAATGCCCTGCCCTGCTTGTGGGTCGGAGGGTACAAAAGTCGTGTGCACTTATACGTCACAAGATGATGATGTAGTGCGATTTCGTATTTGCGAAAAATGCGGCAAGAAGTTTAGGACGATCCAGCCGCCTGAAGACATCTTGTCAAGCACAATAGTAGTTAAATACCATCCTCGGGAGAGCGAGGAGCATAAAGGCAAGAAGGTCATACTTGAGTGCGACCCGCAATTGGCCTAGAATAAGGAGACTTAAGGTCTTGATATGGCTTACGGTATGGCGGCCAAGAAAAAACCAGCAAAAAAGCGTGGTTTGTACGCCAATATCAAGGCAAAACGTG
>Ga0209535_1001211_pt1 | contig 17721 bp, 32 predicted proteins | sample LinPmetageLP28_FD_184041 | JGI IMG/M metagenome (GOLD analysis project Ga0209535, IMG submission 184041) | Marine viral communities from the Pacific Ocean - LP-28 (SPAdes) (version 2) | ecosystem: Environmental > Aquatic > Marine > Oceanic | place: Pacific Ocean | collected 2009-08-22 | reverse complement strand
AAACACTAGAGCCTTCTGAAGTTATAACTCCCGCTGCGCTTGTGCCAGCAACCCCTGTCACACTGAAAACAGTGGATCCTTCAGAAGTTACATTACCCGCCGCACCTGTTCCAACTACACCAGTGACTTCTACTACACCAGCTTGGTTCCAAGCTCCAGAACCCCAACTGCCTCGTCCCCAACCTGATACAATTGACACGGTTAAACTCCGTTATGCAATCCTAATGATGGCGTTACTTGCATCTGCGGTAGGGAACTGAATTGTAAAAGTCCCCGAAGTAGATGTTTTATTAGAACTAAAATCTAATACAGCTACCGCTTTATTGCTATTAGTGTCATTATAAATTAATGCACCCATCGCTGTAATAGTAGCTGTTGTAAAACTAATATCGGCAAAATCAGTTAAAGCTGTTGTGCCAGAAGTGGAAGGAGCAACTTTTGTAAGTGCGCCACCCCCTGTAGCATATGTACCACTTGAAGCAACTTCTCCCGTTGTTACAAAAGCAGTAGTCGCCGCACCAAGAGTTGCTGTAGTGCTAGACTTACCACCGCTACCCTCTGCGTACAAAGCTATCTTAAAAGCATTACCATTTGTTGCGAAATTATGTGTGCCTAACATTAACTCTTTTTTAAATGCTGTACACATTGCTTGTGCGATTGCCATTACAGTCTCCCAATAGCGTTTGCTAATTCAATTTGTCCAGCTTCACGGACCTTGGTGCAAATACTAGCACGTTCTTCTTTCCTAGCCAACTCTATATAGTATTGTGCTAGATTCCTTATTCTATCCTTAAAAGCCTCTGCTTGTAAACGAATAGGCTCTGGAGCATCGTCAGATATAAAAATTAATTTATTTGCCAACATATCTGCTATTTGATCATTAGATAAACCACCGTTTTCAGAGGTAACTACACTAACAGAGCCAACTGTTGCCACACTTAAATCAAACATCATCATGCCTCCCAAATATAACAGGGTCACTTTCCACTGGTTCAGGAGGTTCTACTTCAGATTGTCTAGTTATAACAAGCCCTCCATCTTTTACAGTCTGTACTAAAGGGTCTTCTAATCGGTGATATCCGTAAAGTTTTTCATTTTCAGGTACGTTTGTATCTAGCAAGCTAGAGCCATGAGCTACTTCTAATTTTATACCCCTAGTTGCAGCTATCGCACACCAGAACTCTACACAAGCCCTACCCGATTCTGCCATATTAACATTTTTGTAAGTATAATCTATTCCGTATAAGCAAATCTGCGTAGCTTTAATCCAAATAGCATAGGCAACAGCATATGCGACAGTATTATTGAAGTAACAATACCCAAGCTCTGTAGCGACTTCTTTAAGAGGAAATAATTCTAGTTTCTTAACCCGCTTATCTAACTGGCAAGATATAATAGGTTTTTTATTTTCTTTTAAAAATTTCCTAGCTATGCCTGTTTGAGTTCCCGCATTTTCAGTATCTAAAAACCTAGAAACAGGATCCATCATAAACGTCTTATCAACGTGTATAATCCCGCCTATACAATTTATGCCCCATATTTCATCAAATTCTTGTGAGGCTATTCTTGCAGAAACATAATCGGAAAAACTGCCACCCAACCCTACTATAGCTATCTTCATGTTCGCGGCCTATCAGGTAGTCCTCTCCGATACGCATCTGAGTTTTCTCTAGCTTCGCCCAGATCTTTAATACGGCTGAGGGCTTCTATAAAACGACCATTATATAGATCCATCAGGTCTTTTTCACCTTTCATAAAGGTATAAGCTTCTGCCAAACTACCATACAACATTGCATTAGGTGCATTTTCGCTGAGCCAAGTAGTCCCAGAATCAGATCCTGCAGTTAAAGAAACAGGTCTATAATAATAATGCAACTCAGCAGTAAATGTCGCATTTGGAGTAGGGGCTATAATAAAGTTTTGATAATCAAATACGGCATAGTATCTAGGAACTCCTGTAACAGAAGCATCAGGATGAAACTCTTGTAGATAATTAACATCTTTCAATAACAAAAATTCTGTAGAGCTGGAGTTTTCTATAGAAAGACTAAAAGAAGCTAACCAATCAGTAGGCATTGCCAGAAACTTATTGCCTGACGTTATAGAACCAGATACATTCTTACGGAAAAATTCTAAATCAACAGAACTAAAAATACGTTGCTCTGCTGCTTTAATAAAATCGGATAGATGTGAAACAAATACTGTTTCAGCATTATCAGTATAATCTTGTATAGCTGTTTTTAATGTGCCGAAAGTAAAACTCATGGTGTGTTCGCCTGACCGCCCATGCCACTATGATTTGTACAATAGTAGTACAATGTCGGAGCTCCGGAAGCTACTGTTATTTGAGTGTATGCCCCTGAAGATCCAGGAGTGCCGTTAGTTGTTACGCCTGTGGTGTATTGTGATCCTCCAGCCCAAGTGCCGTTAGAAGTCGTAGAAAATCTCAATGGGTGACCAGAGTTGCTACTATCAGATTGATCAAATCTGTATGTGCTACCTTCTGAAAGATTAACGGTAGCTTGTCTAGCACCATCAATATAATATTTATTAGCCCCTAAATAGGATTGAACAGTGATTGTATAAGTGGCTGCAATAGTTTGTCCTGTTCCTGATGCTGTAACAGTTCCTATAGAACCTGTACCCGAAACACCCGTGACATCTTCAGTAACAGGTGTTGTAACATCGCCACTAAAACTTACTGTCCCAACGGCAGTTTGGAGTTCAGGAAGTAAAGGAGCTTTTGAAAAAGTATCATCATTAGTTACTGGAAAAGTAATGGTAACATCTGTAGTTTCTGCAATATCTGGTCTAGGCTGAAACAGAGCTTCTGGGTCAGAACCTGTCTGAGTAGGCTCTAACTGCCTAGCTTTAGGCTCATAGCATTCTGGGCAAACCTTAAGATTATTCCATTCTTCTCGCAAAGAAAGATAGGGGTATCTAAACCCACATCTATCACATATCGCTAATGCGTATTTTCCTAACGCATAAGTCATTATGAAAACCCGTAATAATCTCTTCTAGGGACAAGACTCAAGTTTGCCCTATCAACATCTTCATACGCTGCTCTGTTAAACTCTTCATCATAAACAGTTTTCAACACAGCTAACCGATCAGGGGCTTTTTTCATAGCCAAGTAGTATGCCAATCCCGCTGCTAAACAAGGATAAAATCTAAAAGGCACATCTATTGTATTTATTGCTGAATCTGCATCCTCTATTCTAGTCAACGCATCGTACACTAAGGTATAGGAAGTATCAGGTGTAGGCCATACTTGTATAGTAGGCGTGATCTGCCTATTAATGTACCATTGGTTAGGTTTGGCTTGAGTTAACTTACTAGGGATGTTAATTAAAGTATCTCTGCTTATTCTAGTTATTTGAGTGTCGGACTGATTAGTAGAACCAGCATCAGTTCTTATAACAGCACTTAGTACATCTATCGTATTAGAAGGCAGAGTGTATGTATTTGTTCCCTGTGTTAAAGAAACACTAGCTTGGTCGATAGTCCACCTGTTTAAACCCCTGTTTGCCCAATCAGCAAATAAAAGGTTTAAAGAACGAGTGGCTGTTTTGAGGTCGTATCCTGTACGGACCTCTATGCCACATCGCTCAAACGCTTCCTCGATGTAATCAGCTACATCGAGTTCGAAATTTGTGGAACCAGAAGTTGCCATTAACTATAAGGACCTTTGATAACTTTTGGATTACCCTTACGAACAGAGCCACCCTTAGACATTTTCATCATTTTATTAACAGAACCGCCTTTAGCCATCTTCATCTGTTTTACCGCGCCGCCTTTAGCCATCTTCATCTTTTTTACCGCGCCGCCTTTTGCGTACATTTTCTTTTTCATTTTCGCCATTTTCTTTATCCTCTTCTGCATAAAGATTATCAAAGATCTGATTCACGTCCATAGTATAGTCTAAATCAGATTTTGAATAGTGAATGTGTTGAGAAGGTTTGAATTGAGGTGCGCCTTCTCCTGTGACGTACCATGCTGGATGTGTTACCCTTACACGGTTATTAGGCAAAGCCACGATATTACCTGTCCATTTACCAGCATCTAATAACTCCAACACATGGCTTTGTTTATGTTGTGCTGGATCATCTGCTACTTCACTATCTGTATAATCTACCGTAAAATAGTATTTAGCTGGATAAAACTCTCCATCAATTTTTGCAATCCAAGGACAAGGCTGAGCTCTGTTAAGAGTGTAAACAGCATGGGTGCGAGACATACAATCCCAAGGTTGAGCTTGGTACACATCCATAGGTTCAGGCCATCCTTCAAACTGAGTATCGCCAACTAATGCGGTAATCGGCATCCTTGCCCACATTGCCCCACCATGTACATTCTCTTCACCTGTTTCATCGCTTTCGCAACCTGTGAATAAAACTTGAAAACTCAAACATCTGTTTGGCATGGTTGTAACGGCTATTACCATTGCATGGAGGAACTCTCCATGGAAATTTTCGTGGTTGCAAGTATATTCCCTTCTTACCCAACATTTGAAGTAGGGGACATTACTTGTTAAATAGTTCATGCTTTCTTTGTTTCCTTTTTCTTTTTAGGTTTTTTGCCCTTACCAAAGATATGAGCATCTACTTTAGCTGCTTTGCCACCAGTTAACACACTATTCACACGAGCCATTGCCCATTGATTAGGAGTTGTTCCAGGACGATGACCTGTTCGATATGCTGCCAACCCTTTATTATACACTCTGCCGAGTTGACCAGCAGTTACCTTTTTACCTTTTTTACGAGCAGCCTCAGCTTTTTTTGCTAATGACTTTTTTGTTGACGCGTTTAGTGCCATTAGTTTCCCCCTTTTTAGATTTAGCAGCAGTAATTATATCCGCACGAGTAATTTTCCCACGAGGAGGAGCAAAAGCCGCTAACCTTTTTTGCTTTGCAGATAATTTTTTTGTCATGTCTTTTTGCCTCCAAACATTTTTTTGAATTTTTTGGTATGCACCGACGTTTTTGTTTTTCTTCTAGTTCCACGCTTATTAAAATCAGTTGAGAAATCATAAGCAGATGGATCCTTTGAAGATTTTTTAGCATTACGTTGTATTTCTTTACGACGTTTTTTCTTATCTTCCGCACTCAACCCTGAAAGATACTTAGCAGGGATTTTGCGTTTTGGTTTTTTCTTGCGGCTAGAAGGGGCTGTCTTAATCTGCTTTGCCATATTACCTCTTGTCATAGCCATTATTTTATTTCCGTTCTATAATCCTGTCTAACTTATCCTCAACTCTATGAAGAGTTTCAGTAACCTGACGCATATCATCACGAAGCTCAGTGCGAGAAGCATACTCCTCGCGTGTGCGGTTGAGTAAAATTTCTACTCTTTTAAGTTCTTTGGCTTGGCTACCAATAAACCAAGCACCACCAGCGACAACGATTCCTATTAAGGTGTCTATAATATGAACTAAATCCATAATTACCAAGCCTTACAAGACCAGTACCGCGCACTAAATTTATCTTTTGCACTAGCACAATTATGACGAGCCCTAAAAGATTTACGTCGGGCAGGAATATCTTTTTTAATACTCATATTAGGATCACCAAAACGAACTAACTTTATTTGGTCACCTTTTTTAGCTAACACTGCTGATTTTTTCTTAGCTCCAGGAGTGCGCTTCGGTTTATTGAATCCGGGAAAAGTTTCTCCTCGGTATGATATTTTACCAGAAGGAGTTCTTTTTACATCCTTCGCGCTAGGCATTACGATAAAAATACCGTGATAGAATCAATAGCCGTTAGGGTAGTCAAGGTAGGGCTAGATGAACATCTAATACCTTCATCAGGAACGTATATTGAATCTGTTTGGTCTGTGGTTGAGGTTATGCTTAACACAGTAGCCCCTGAAGCACCGTCTTTTATGATAAAAGCAGGGCTTCCAGAAGCATTTGTTTTTATATACACACCTCTGATCCTAGAAGGACCAGCGAAAAAAGCACCTGTTGCAGTTCTTGTAAAAGCCTTTACGTCTGAACCAGCCATATTATTCTCCTTTTAAAAAGAGAGGGGCTGACCCCTCTCTATTGCACACTAAGCAATTTGAATATACTCAATGATAAAGGTGAACGATCCTGCTGTTGTGGCATCCACCGTATTGGTGATGTTGCAAAAAATATTTCTTGCAGCAGACGTATACTGTGGAGAAACGGGAGCAGTAGTCGCACTTTGCGTCGTTGCTACCAAAGTAGTAGTCGTTACATTACCGACAACGACGGTTGTACCACCATCAAGGATTTCATCAGTAACCGCCGCAACAATCTGTGCGCCAGAACTTGCTGTACCAACTTCGTAACCGATATCACCTGTTCCAATAACAGGAGCCACATCACAAAATATTCTAATGTTAGTAAGAATCGTGTTCGCTGGTTGTACAAATGTAGCAATAGAGGGGCTGTCCCCTGCTGTGGTGTTTACAGTAACACCAGAAGCGTAACCAACATGCTTGATATATTTATTGGTAAAAATACCAGTAGAAGCAACAGACGAGGTTTCAGTTATCGCACCTGTAGTGCTGTTTTTATTGATAACTTTAAAACCGTTTTCGGAGCGGACTGCTCCGTTAAATGTAGTAGTAGCCATTTAAGTCTCCTGTCTTGGCTAATGTCAGCCACCCATTGTAGCTGTCAGGAATATAGAAACTATAAACAAAAAAAGGGCAGCTCGCAAGCCGCCCTTTTATTGGGTTTGTTATTAGGCTCCAGGAGAGCCAAACACACAACGAGGGTCAGAAACCCCGAAGCTATAACGCTCACGAGCTTTATAGCGAACATTGCCTGTATCAAAATCACCTTCCATAGCAGTTTGCATCGGAGTACGAACAAAATGCTTAAAGCCGTTTGGTGCATCCGTTTTAATGAAGAATGCGTCTGTATCGGTTAGGAAGTGGTTAACCACATAACCTTCAGGAAGCATACCCATGTTACGGACAGCGTTGACGTCATTATCTGCTGTAGCTGGGCGCAGATTAGATGCCATCAAACGCTCAGCAACAAACTGTAGCGCAGGAGGAATGATCATTTTCATACCACGAAGAGCGATTTTAAGACCGCGCTCATCAATAAATGCTGAGATATCAATCAAGGATTGCTCGAGTGATGTCTCATTCAAATCGGCTGCTGTAGTCAACTCATTTTTAAAGTTGCCACCAGAAGTCGTGGGATGATCTGTTGCACACAATTCCTTACCATCGCCAAGCAAGAAGTTAGAATCAAAAGCATTGTTTAGAACAGATGCTGCTTTGACTTGCTTAGTATTAGCCATGGAACGAGCCAGCGCACGAGTATAACGAGAGCTGAGTTTGTCGTAGAGATTATCCTCAACGGCTTCCTCAGTAATCGAGAACGCAAGTGCGATAGTTTCATGTGTGTAACGTGCTGTAAATGATTCGTTTGCAATATCAAATGATACTGCTGCACCCTCTTGTTTAGTGGGGGCGGCTCCGAATCCAGCGAGCATTACCTCTTCTTCAAAAGCACGATCTGAATTTTCTGAGTCATAGATCTCAGCATGTTCATTATCGTAACGGTCATACTCCATACCGAACAAGGCATTTAGTCCTGGCTCGAGTTCTTTAAGGAGTTGGGATCTTGCAATAGCCATATCTAATTACTCCTTATAGACCAGTGGTTGCAGTATGGAAGGGAAGATTCAATTTGACTAAAAACACTACGCCAGCAGCAGTAACGTCAATTTCATCAAATGAACCCTTAATGCCAACTACACGGAAATTATCCGTTGCAGTAGTAGCACCAGCAGAAGCGACAGAAAGTTCACCGATAGAATTACCAGTAGAACCGTTTTCTGAACCAAATCCAGCACCTTCAGCGTTTCCATGAATCAAAGCAGTTGCCGTTGCAATATTAGTCAACGTAGCATCTCCTTGGATTTCATACACTTGATGTGGGTTATCGTAAACAAAAACCCGAGCTTCGGTACCTGACTTCAAAGAAGCAGTTCCAGGATAGTGGTTAGAAAATGTTGGAGTACCGTCAAGAGCGACGAACTCACATCCAGCCATAACACCTAGGATAGCAACACTACCGCCATCGGCTGCACTTACATCAACAAGTCCGTTAGCTAACGGGATCACCATATCACCTTGAAAAATAGATGATGAAGATCCTGCTGTAGCAGATACCTGTACGAGATAAGAAGTCAAACCGTTGGAGTTCGCCGCGCTACCTAGAAGATTATGAGGACGTAGTCCAAATGGTCCATCAATATTTGATCCGGCCATAATAAAGTCCTTTCTTCATTACTCAGAGCCTCCTTTGGCTCCGAAAGTTACACGAGACTGCCGTTCATTATGAATCGGCATTGAACTATGCTGTTCTCTCATCAAGTCATTATCAACCGCAATCATCTGATCCGCTGTCTTTTGCTTAAAATGATCATCACGTTCATTTTTTGACTCCATAGGAAAACGAGCTAAAATGAGACCACCAACACCAATTACCCCTGCATGTTTACCGTCTTGGACGGTGGGGGCTTGGAAATCAGGATACTCATCGGCGCGAACTAATTCAAAGCCTTCGCGGAGGCGAGCTGAAAGGTTTTTACTATCGTCATAACCCATAACCGAGTCACGGATCCAACGATGAGTATATCCCTCAGGGGCAGGTGGGGCGTCCAACGTAGACGGGGGTTGCCAAGGTTTGCGGCGTGAATCTTTTTCACGAGTGGCAGTAGTGCGTGGGGTACGATCCATGATCTATTCCTTCACGAGTTATTTATGCGAGCAAGTTGCTTCGCGTATTGTTCATAAGATACACCTAATTTATCAGCGATTGCAACCTGAGAAGCACTCAATTTGATTTTTTTAGGAGAACTTTTCCCAGATGACCTAGAAGCAGGGGCTACAGGTGACCGCGAAGAGGAACGCTGCTCCTGTTGAAACTTATGCGGAAACTCTTCTCTTATGCGTTTATCTAGCTCTGCATAGTAATCATCGCTTGTAGGATCAAAAAAGTCTTCTTCTACTAATTTTTTATGAATGGAAAAAGCAGTAAGAGTCATAGGTTCATCTTGACCAAACCATTCATTTTTAGAAGCCCAAGATCTTGCTTTAGGATCAGCCTGTTGTGGGGCTTGTTGTTGTGGAGCTTGTTGTGGAGGGGCTGCTTTACGGTTTTCTAATTGAATTTTAGCAACATTCAACCGCTCTGATTCAATAGCTAATTTAGCAATTTGTTTTTGAGCTTCAATCTGTCCATCAACATCACCAATGTTTATCGCATCAGATAGTTTTTTCTTTAAAACATCTTCTTGCGAACTTACCCTTTGATCATATTCACTAACATATGACTCATCAAGTTTGTTAGTACGGTCTGCTAATTCTTGATTTTGTTTTTGAACAGCTTTAGCATACTCAGTGGCGGCTTGCTCACGACGTTCCGCTTCACGCATTTTGTAAGTAAGTTTTTCAATACGCTTTTTAACCTTGTCACTATAACCTTCAAGGTCATCATCGCTTGCGTCTTCTGTAGCAGCATCCTTAGTATCAAGCTCTTTTTCATCTTGCTCAACTTGAGGGGATTGCTCTTCTTCAAGCTCTACTTCTACAGTTTCTTCTACTTCAGCAGTGTTTTCCGCTTGGGGCATAAGAATAACTCCTCTTATGTATGAATAATATCTTCAGGATTTTTTATTCGCGCTAAAATCTCATCATCGTTTAACAACCGAACTTCGCCACCATCTATTTTAAAACGGCTACCTGCGTAACGACCAAAAATAACCCAATCGCCTTCTTCACACCAAGGCTCTGAGTCACCAAACTTTTCTTTGTCTTTATAAGCTAAAGGACCAACTTTAACTACATAACCACAAACTGTAGCTAATGCTTCACGTTCTACAGCAGCATCCGGAATATATATCCCTCCTGCCGTTTTACCTTTACCGCGATAAGGCAGTATCAAAATACGCCAACCAGAAGGTTCTGGTAGCTTTTCTTTTGCGGTAATAGTGTCAGGAGATGTTTCTTTTTTGCTAGATTCTTGTGCGGCTTTAGCATACCGTTCTGGGACAAGTAAAGTTTTACTCATGTTTCATCCTTTGTAGCAGGAGCTCTAACTCCTGTTGTATATGGGCAAGCTCTGCAAGACGTGCTCGCAGCTCCTTGAATGCGGTAAAATCTTCTACCTGACCTTCTACAATTTGCTCAGATATTTGATTCTGCCGTTCGTGTAGTATAGTAAGGAGTTTTTCGTGAATGTAAAGGTCAGACATCTATGCTTTATAAACTTTCTTAGGTTTTCGTGCAGTTTTAGCTGCATTTTTAAAATCTTTAGCGGAAGGCGCACCTTTTTGTCCAGCTTTACGCATGGGTTTTCCACTTGCCCTTCGTTTAGCTATATTTCTGTACAAACTCATTTTTTAAATCCTTTCAAGCCTCGAATACCGAAACTAGCCCCAATACTGGCATACATAGCCCATTGAAACCATTCTGGTGTATTAGACAAAGCTGCAAAGCCAGCTTCAACATAAGGCTGAGTAAAAGGTATGAAACACATAGCAATTATAATTATAAATAAAATTGTCCATGCTTCATCTTTCCAACTGTCTTGGCTACCTTGAGCCATTATCTTTTCCCACCCTGCTTCATGGGTGGCAGCTACTTTCATAACTTCTGCTTCAGCCTCGGCTTTTGCTAGTGCAACTGCTGATTTGCCCTTTTGCTCAGTTACCTTTTTTTCCATCCAAGAGCCAGCAAGATTAGCAATAGGACCGATCAATGCTTGTATCATTTGTTTATCTCCCTAATCTTCGTAGTAGCCCTCATTCATACCCAACATAGCGGATAAGCCAAATAACTCCATTATGACAAAGGTGAAAAACAAAAGCAAAACCCCTCCAACAATTAACTTGCCACTAAAATTGGTTGAACCAATTTTTATTGCAATAAACTCATTTCCCAAAACGCGGAGCAAAAGCTCAAAGCTATTGTCTCCCACTTTAGCATCTATAACTTTCTTTTTATCTTCCATTAATAAACTTTTACATCCTCTGGATTGACTCGCCTAGGAACGCAATAAGCTGTCGCGCGGTCTTTAGCATCCATATAATCTCTATACATATAGTTGCCATATCTTTTTGTCACTTGTGCGGCATACCAATTACAATCATTAATATCCCAAAAGTACATATTGCCACTTTCTAATTTCCTAAAATCTCCAGTGCCAAGATAGACTAATAACAAAAATACATCTGCTATTCCTGTCATTTTTCACTCTTATGTTCATGCCCCATCCAGATACCAAAAATACCAGTCATGGCTCCCATAACCACAGAAACAAAAGCAGATTGCGGTGCTGTTGGTTCAGGTAACGACATAAACCAATTAGCGCAATTCCAAGACATAACAGTGCTCGCTAACATCATGCCGCGAGGTAAAATTTTCCATTTTAGAAAAATTTCCACATTCACTAAAACACGCCTTTAAAATTCATCCCTGCAATAGCAGCACCACCACCTCTAGCTTTAGGGCTTTTTGCAACCTCACCTGTTGGGGGAGAACCCATACTACGCTTTACAGGTTCTTTGCCTTTTCTGCCCATAGCCTCTGCAAGATCAAACTCCAATATTTCTATCTTATCTGGGTCTGTTTCATTCGCCAGCATTTCTTTTAGCTCTGCTACTCTTGTGTTTCTTGAAGTCATTTTATTCTCCTTTAAATTTCTTGGAATGGTCTTCCTGATAAAAGGTTTTTCCTCGCGACGCTACGCGGAGATAAAGTCTGGAAAGCGTTAGGTACTCCCTCAAGATCTGATCTAACTCTGTTCATATCTTGCTGGAGCAACCTATTTTCTGTTCGTAAATCTTTTAGAGCTGAAGCAGTTATTTTATCTTCCAACAAATCTCTTAAAGTATCTTCTCCACGCAGAGGGTCGGCATAACCCCCAAATCTTTGTGGTAAAGACTGTTTTGGGTCGGAACCAATATAAGTTTCCAGCTGCGTCATATAATCAAGTTTAGGATCACTATCCGGAGGCGTGAACACCCCTACATCTGACTGATTTTCAAGATACTTATCAAACAAGGCTTGATCAATCATTCTTTCTCTATTGTTTATATAATCTTCCCCATACATTCCTGCTATACGAGCATCAGCCTCTTCTCTAGTTTCTGTAGCAGGGTTCGGGGGGATTGTAGGGATATTTGCAGAAACTCTAGTAAACCCACTAGGCGATACAGTATTAGGGGTAAATGTAGTTTGGTTTCCTGGAGCATCATCAGGGCGACCAGTAAAAGGCTGCGGCGTTTGGTCTAAATATTTTTCAGCTATGCCCATACCGCTAGTAATACCGCCTGTATCAGACGTACCTTTGCCAAATCCAAATTTACCCGCAATAGCATTGCCTAAAGAAATTATTCCAGATAAGGCTTTATTTGCTCCCATTACTGGAGGCAATGCACTAAATGCTCCGAGGGGTGTGTTCTGTCCAGGAACTGCCATATCATAAACATTTTGCCCAAACGTCTGATCTGTATCATAACCTGTCGCAGAAAGTAATTTATCAGCTATACTGGTTTCGGGTACTTCAATACCAAATCCCCTAGTATCACCAAAAGCACCAGAAAGAATTCCTTGTGCCATTTGGTTTTGGTAATTATCCCCACCAACATTTACGCCACTTTGTATATCTTTATTGATTTGGTCAACAAGGGCATCTAGACCACTTACTTGATTACCTTCAGTAATACTTCCTGGACCATCTTGCCTCCCCACACGAGGAGAGGTGGTTATATTATCTGAAGGTCTATCGTTATTATCGTTACCTTGATTTCCTCCCCCAGAGTATCTAGAAGCCTCCGCACCAAATCCCGCACTTCCTGGACCGTCAAGTCTGCCCATTACCCACCCCTATTAGACATACGTTGCATTGCAATCTGCGCTCTCATCTGCGCTATATCCTCAGTGCTACTAATCCGCTCACGAGCTATATTAGCTTGGTCTTGCGCTTTACGCTCATTAAGTTCAAGTTCAAGTTGCTCTTGTTGGGCATCTTGCATTTGATCTTGTTGCCGTAATTGTAACTCTTGTTGTTTCAATTCAACAAGTGGGTCTTTCTGCTGCTCACCTATAACTTGTGCTTCTTGTTGTAAATAAGCTGAAAGAAGTTCTGCTTCTATTTCATCTACACGGCTTTGCATCATTTCAGGCGGGATAGGCTGTCCTTCTTGCTGCTGTGTCTGCATTTCTTCCTGTGCCGCCATTTGTGCCATCATACCCAAATGTTCAAAAATATGAGTTTGCAAAATCTGCATAGCTGCTGGATTACCTTTTACAGTCATACTCTGCATATAAGCTAAATGTGATTGTATATGTGCTTGATGGTTTTGCTCAGGGAATGCTTTTAATTGTTTTGTTCCCGCAAGAGCTAATTGCAACATACCGTTTTCTTGCAACGCTCCAGTAGGCTGAGGCTGTTGCGGAGGGGGTAGTATCTGCTCAATATTATCCACACCTAAAGCACTATACATTCTACGATAAGCTTCATAAGTATTGTGCATTTGTGGATTAGCTTGGGCTAATTTTAATTGCTCTCCTGCAAGGCTCACACGTTGTGACATACTGAAAATATTGGGATTAGCCACAGGTACAATATCTACTCGGCCATCAAAATCAGACATTTTCTGACCTTGTTGTGCGCCTTCTACATTGTACTTATAATCTGTACCATCTACACCAATCAAATCAGCAAGCAATTTAAATTCTTGCTTCATAGCATTGTACAATCGTTTATGTACCGCAGACATAATACGGCTACCACGCTCCATAAGAGCTACAGTTGTACCAACAGGCATCTCAGTATTCTGTATATTACCTGTTCCAATATCTGTAGTGCCTACAAATTTCTGAGCAGCTTGAACAACAAAACCTAGAAGCTGAAACAGAGTCGCGCTCGGCTCTTTGTAGGGCAGGGGCAAGAGTGAGCCGCGTAACTCCGTTCCAACAACATCGACATCTCGCCATTCTCCAGGCTGGAGCGGCTGATCGTCATCTCGTATGCGTAAACCGCGAGCTTTAAATCCTGCTGGCATATTTGATAATGTACCAGCATCTATAAGCTGTCGTAAATTAGCTGTGGCAGTACGGGATAGATTCCCTAACAAATGAATCAAACCATTTCCGTAAAAACCTAATCCAGGAGTAAACATATAATGGATAAAATATTGTTTTTTCCGTTTAAATAGGTCATTTTGGTCATAATTCCGGTATATAGATAAAACATCACCAGAATCTTGAGCTACTGTCACAATATACGGTAGTTTTATACCTGTTTCTTCACCTTCAGCATCTACATCAGGAAAATCTTCAATATCTAAATAACAATGGCACTCTAATAAAGATACTTCTTCACTTTCGCCAGATTGTTCCATACCAGAAAGGTCTTGTTTTGTTTCCTGTAACTCATTTGTATCATAATCACCCGTCTGAACTTCAATATCACGGTAGAATCCTGTGACTTGAGCCTTGCGTAACTCATTTTCGGACATTTTTATCATGTGTGTAACACGTTCACATGAAGCAAGGTCAGTAGCATTAAAAGGTACAAGCAAATCTTCAGCCTGTACGAACTTACTTACCTGTCTGCCCAACATAGGGTCAGGATAAACCTTTTTAAACGCACTACCACATAGACCTAAATAGTATAACATTTGGTCAAACTCAGAATCATACTCCTCCATAACATGCAGAATTTGATAATTCATCTCAGTTTTAATACGGTCAGCCTGTTTTTCCAATTCAGATGTTGTATCACCCAAAACTTGTGTGCGGACAGGACCGCTCGGTGGCAATAATTCTTTATAGGCTTGGCTTTGGAACTGGCTAACTGCTTCATTAAGCATTGGGTGTATTACACCTGTAGCTCCTGCAAAAGGTTCTGTACGGTTCTCATACTTTACACCAAGTAAATCTAACCCTTTAGTATAAACATTCAACCATTCTTTACGCGAACTCTTATCTTCTTCAGTTTTTTCAAGTACCATACTCGCAATACCTGTCAACTCATCCTCACTAATATACTCAGCAAGGTTATCCATAAATTGCGCTTCACCCTTTTCATCATCAGGTGTGCCAAATTCTACAGAACCATCTTCATTAGTTGACATTTCCATACCATCGAATGATGGTTCAGGGGCAGCGAGAGGTAGTTCTACCTCTATATCATCGGTCGGCAACTGCTGACCAACCAAAGTAAATTCGCGTTCTATATTATTAAATGCGTTAGGTTGTTTAGCCACGTTTACCTCCTTGTACGATACGAAGGGTAGGCCGTGGTCGGAGGGCTTTTTCCATCTCCTCAAGTTTGCAGCGCAAATACTCGAGTTTATCCGTAATAGTTTGCAACTCTTGGGGGACCGTCCACATAATCGTCATAATCCTCTGGGTGTTGTATAAACCCACCTTCGCGGAAACGTCGGAGAGCTTGTGTTACTGTATCAACAAAATCATCATTTTCGCCAACAGGAAACGAAGCACACTCTTCAATTACTTCTTCTGCCCATCTTGTATCTGGAGCCCATACTAAACCACTTTCTAGGATTGGCGCAATGGAGTTCACTCTTGTATATTTATCATTACCTCTACTTGGAGCATAATTCTGCACAGGAATACCCATACTACGCAATTCTTGCGTTAAAGGCGTTCCCGTAGCTTTAGCTTCAATAATCACACATTCCGGTTCCCAATAATCATATTCTTCTTTAGCAACACGTTTTAATTCAGGGAAATCCCATCTACCTCGCCGCGCATCACATAAAATAATATGCGGTAACTCACCCTCCACAGGATAAAATACACCCCATGTAGTTATAGCACTATAATCAGCATTTTCCTTTTTACTAAACGCCGTATCATAACTCTGCATCACATAACTTAATTTAGGGATATCTTCCTTCTCCCACTTATTCCACCACTCACGCTTCAATATAGCTGTAGTTTCACTCGTCGGATTCTGCTGCCACTGCGCTTCCCACTTACCTACCGATAATGAAGCCTTAACCTTTAATAATTCCTCTTTCTTCCAAAACTCAGGCCATAATACTTTATCATCATCAATTAAAGCTGGGAACTCAACCACTTCCCATTGGTCGGCAAGTACATCTCGCGCCTGTTGCTTTAATAATTTACCTGTAAGATCTATCTCGGACCATCGCGTCATTACAATCACAATCGCTCCTCCAGGCTGCAAACGCTGCCGTGGACCACTGGTATACCACTCATACGCATTCTCTAATGCCGCAGGGGACATCGCATCTTGTTCAGAATGGGGGTCATCAATAATCATTAAATCCGCACCACGGCCTGTAATCGCTCCTCCTACACCAGCCGCAAAATATTCACCGCCAGCATGGGTCTCCCATCTGCCAGCCGCACTACTATCCTGCCGTAATTTTACATCTGGAAAGACCAGAGAGTAATCAGTACTATTCATAAGGTTACGCACCTTTCGGCCAAACCTCACCGCTAACTCACCTGTATGCGTTGCTTGAATAATCTTTAACTTAGGGTTCAATCCCATTAAATAACTCGGCAATAAATAACTAGCATACTCCGACTTTGTATGTCGCGGTGGCATATTCACAATCAACCGCTTAATACTACCATCAGCTAAACCATTAAATTTCTGAGCCATTATCTTATGGTGTCGTCCCTCAATAAACTCAGGCCATACTGTCTTGCAGTAGGACATAAAATCCTTCCTAGCGAGATCACTGGAGATATGCTGCTTACTCTTTTCAAGCAACCGAGCATACTGCTTCAATACTTCTTCAGGGACAGTCATTGGGGCATTTGTCATAATAATCTAATAATATAAAAATTTTCTTAGCGCAAGACTCTCCGATCATTGTTTCAAAAAAGGGGGTAGGGGTACGTCGTATAATTTTCAGAGTGCTAACGATTTGGACAGAACCGTGTACTACGCCTTGCTTGTACACGTTCGTCACGCTCTAGGGGGGTTGCCCTGTTGCAAAAGTGCAACACTGTGGCAAAGGTGTAGCGGGGTACCTTTGGCACCCCGCTACTAGGGGTTAGCTTGCCGCCAACACTAGCTTGCCAAAGGCCATGCCGTAGGTATTAGCCGTTTGGCTACTAAGGTTAAACCCGCCATTTAGTATTGCCGCTACAGCGTTTTGGTTAGTATGTGCGCTGTTTACGTTAGCAAACACACTAGCCGCCCAATGGCTATGCGCGGCTTGTATTGCCGCCAATGGCACACTAGCCAGCTTGCTAGGTAGCTTGGTGCTAATGCCAGCAACATTAAAGCACTTAACACCGTTAACGGTATGTTGCGGCACACCGTTTACACATGCCCATAAAATAAGGCCGCGTGCGCTAACTTTGCCAGCTTTATTTGGTTGCATGGCGCGCCACATAGCACCGCCACCAAACAATGTGCCATTGGCTAAGGCGTTTGGTGTTAGCTGTAAAGCCACGTTGCCCATGCCATTAGCGTTAATAAAAGCAACCATTGCCGCAACATTAATGTTGCTTGTTGCACCGTTTGCACCGTTAAAAGCTTGTGCCGCTTGTGTTGTAGTTTTAACCATTGGTAAACCCCTATTTGGTTAACACCAGCACCCTATGCGCTGGCTATACCTATTATATACACTAGGTATTAACATAGTGTAAACCCCTAAAATGCAATTAATGCAAATAAAACGCATAACGCGCCAATTATTGCCATTA
>Ga0209535_1001210_pt1 | contig 17722 bp, 22 predicted proteins | sample LinPmetageLP28_FD_184041 | JGI IMG/M metagenome (GOLD analysis project Ga0209535, IMG submission 184041) | Marine viral communities from the Pacific Ocean - LP-28 (SPAdes) (version 2) | ecosystem: Environmental > Aquatic > Marine > Oceanic | place: Pacific Ocean | collected 2009-08-22 | reverse complement strand
TAGGTAAAGAAAGTAATAAACAATTTAGTGCTTCAGAATTACTGCAACAAGGAAGCGAAATGCAAACAGAATTTGTAAAAGCTTACGCTGAGTATGCTTCTAAATTAATACCTAATTATAAAGAAAATAATACCTATCAAACTAAAGCTGTTAGCGGCAAGGGAGGTAAAGGCGGTGCAGGTGAAGCTAAAGCATTAGCCAACGCCGAAGCTTTTGTAGTACAGTTTTCCGAAAACTTAGATAGTTTCGGAATGGCTAGGAATAAAGACGGAATTATAATTGGAAATGTTCAATTTGATAATATTTCTACTGTAAATAAAGGATTAGCTGGGTTAGGCTATTCTTTAGTAGATGATGGAATTTTTCAAGATGAGGATGGAAATATTACAGAAATAAAAATTAAGAAAAATTTTGCAAAAGGAACAGAAAGTTTTACAGTAAATGCCGGTGATGACCCTTATGTATTTTTTCAAAACTTATTAGAATCTCAGGGGCTTAGTAAAGATTTAGCACAGCAAATTGCTAAAAATTTATTATATACTGGCAGATTACAAAGAGATGAATCTGTAACAGATGAAGGACAAAAATATAATCAATACGAAAGAAAATAATATTCATGGTTTCATATCAAGTAAATGGTAAAATCTACGATCTTCCTGAAGAAGAAGTTCAAGGATTTTTAAATGAATTTCCAGATGCAGTAATAGTTGAAGAAGACGAAACTGTGGAAAAGCCAATACCTTCACCGGAAGAGAGTGCACCTGTGGAGGAAAATGCAGCACTCGACAATACGGTATCAGAGCCGGTAGATACTTCTTTGGAATTACCTACAACATATAAAGTTGATGGTAAAATTTATGATTTACCTAAAGAAGAGGTTGCTGGGTTTTTAAGTGTTTTTACAGACGCTGAACCCTATGAAGATCCTGTTAAAAAAATTGAAGCATTAGAAAATAATATTCAGGAGACTGCAGAGTTGTCAGGCTATGAATCAATTAAAAATGCATTATCTAATTTAGGTGAAGATGTAGAAAATATAGGAGAATTTTATTCTGGCGATTCAGCTGCTATGGACATAGCCTCAGCTACTATTGCTAATTATATGTTTGGTGAGCAAGACGTTCAAGAATTTATTAAAGAAAACAAAGATAGCGAGTTTTTAACTTCAGGATTAAGTTCTCAAGAAGAAATACTGGAAAAAATTGCCGAAAGAGAAAAACAAAAAGCCGAAAAAAAACCAACATTAGAAATAATTGAAAGTTTTAAAGAGGGTGAAATTTTAAAAGGGGGAGCCGCAATAGCCAGTTCTTTTATAAATGCAATTGGAAGTGCATTATATGGTTCCGCTACTCTAGGAACTGGTTTTGTTTTTGATTATGCAGCAGATAACTATGTAAACTATAATAAAGGGCTAGCTAAAAGAAAGGGAAAATCACTTAATCAATTGATTAAAGATGATGAGGCTGAGGTGGCCGTACCGGTAGGTATTGGTTTTTTGCAAGGATGGGCTGAAAATACTGGTCTCAATGCTTTAATTGGAGGGAATGTGAAGAAAAAACTAGCAAAAACCGTAATTAGTAAAGCTTTTGGCGCTAAAACAATGAAGCTTATAAATGCTAGTGGTACTGAAGCATTGACAGAAATGTTCCAGTACGGGGCTGAAGAATTTAATAATAAATTAGGAGAAACAGGGGATTCATCTGAAGCCGCAAATACTTTTATAGATTCTGTTTTTTCTCAACAAGGTTTTGAATCTGGACTACAAGGCGCATTTGGCGGTGCTGGAATTAAGGGAGGCAGTATGCTTTTAGCAAGTAACAATTCTAGAACTCCTAGTCAGTCAGCTGAAATTGATAATGAATTAAATGTTATATCTGAAAAAACACGTCAATATAATAGAGCAAGGAGTGTTACTGTAAAAGAAGGAATTAAAGAAAGTATAGATTCTTCTAAAGAGCGACTTCGAAAAATTGTTGAAGAAAACAATTCTAAAGTAGAACAATTATCAGAACAAGAAATTACGGAAATAAATTCTGCGGGTGATTTAGCGTTGGCTCAAGCTGCCAAAGTAGATAAGTTAAATCAAGAATTAGAAAACGGAGATATAAATCAAAAACAATATACAGCTGCATTAAAAGGTTATCAAAGCGTTTATAACAAATCTCAAAACAGAATACATGCTATAATGATTCAAAAGGAAGCAGATGTTATAGCAAAAGTTGTGGGAGAAGAGGATTTAGAAATTTATGAAACTATTGATGAATTTAAAAAAGCATACCCAAGCGTTGATTTTGAAGCAGACGGATTTATTACAGAAGAAGGCAAAATTGTAATTAACAAAGAGCAGGCTGCAAAAACCAGGGCTGTTACTGTTGGCAGCCATGAATTGTTACACAAAATTTTAAGAAGTTCTTTTTCAGATAAAGATCAAAAAAATAAAATAATTAATGAATTTAAAAATAATTTATCTACTAAAGAATTTAATATAATACAAAAAAGAATAGACGATAATTACAGATATAGTTCTTTTAATAATGAAAAAGAATATCAAGACGCTTTAAAAGATAAAAGCAATAAAGAAATTACTGAAGAAAATATATTAAATACTATTACTAATAAAGACGGTAAAGTTTTAATTGAATTTAAAGAAGATTTTTATAATGAAGAATATTTAACAGCTTTTTCTGATGCTATTGGTAAAAACGAAATAACTTATAATGAAAATTTATTTACTAAATTAAAAGATTACTTAACTAATATACTAAAAGAAAAAGGATTTGCTAATATTGAATTTAAAGACGGCAAGCAAGTTTATAATTTTATAAAAGATTACCAAAAAAATATTAAAAAGGGTCAAATAAACGTAGATCCGGCTGTGACTAAAGGCATAGTGCAGGGAGAGCAAGAGCTATCTAAAAGTTTAACCCCAGAAGTTACTATAGACGCCGAAAATAGAATTGTAGAATTACAAGCGTTAAAAGAAAAAACTACGGATATTGCTGAAAGTCTTGGCAAAGAATATGCTCCTAGTGCTAGAGAACAAAGACTACAAGGAGAACTATTAAATATAATAGATCCTGTTATTTCAAAAGTTGCTGAAAATAGGACAAAAGCTTTATACGATAAAATAGCTGCAGAACAAAAAGAAAATGTAAGCAGGAAAAATTATAGAGAATCTTTAAAAAGTAATCTAGCCACTATGGCGGTTAATGAGTTTACGCAGGGTAAGCAAGACCTTGAGGCTTTTATTGTTAACAGAGGATATTTAAGAGCAAACTCTTTAGCTAAAGAATTAGGCATTGAGTCAACAGAAGAATTTGGCGGGCCTGGTATAACCTTAGATGTAACTGAAACAGCTGATATTGCAATAGAGCCAACTGAAACAGCTAAAGTAGCCCCTGAGCAGGGTAAAAAGCTAGTTAGTAGTATTCTTAATGAAAAAGAAAAACAAGAGCTTAAAGAAGCTGTTGCAGATTTAAATTTAACCGAAGACCAACTTACCTTTAAGACGTTACCCAACGCTGCAATAAAAGTTTTCGCAAAAGCTATTGGAATACCTGCTAAAAAGTTTGCTGGCAGCTCTAATTTTACTCAAGCGGAGCTTGGTAAAGTAATAAATTTTATTGAAGAAAACATAGACTTAATTAGACAAGTTTTACCTGAAGCTGCTATTTTAGAAGGTGCTCCTGTTAGTGAGGGTCTTATAGGTACTGCAACTGGCGTGCCAAATAATGTGTTAAAAAACATTAACTTATACGAAAGATTAGCAAGAGGCACTAAAAAAGCGGGGTTAATTGCTTATAAAAAATTAAAAGGTATTAATAACGATTCAATTTTAAAAGCTATAGGTATTATTGAAGGTAAAAGAACTGCCGGGCCTAGAGATAAACAAGCTCAAACAGCTAAGGGATTAATTAATGTATTCGCTAAGTTTGCTACAAACCAAGAAGTGCGACAGCAGAAAGATTTAACTCCTCAGCAAAAAACTGATATTGAAACCGGTAAAGGAAGTAAAATATTATTTAGCTTAAGCAAACCAGATCAAGATTTACTTTCAGATTTTGGGATTAAAGCTTATCCCATGGAAACAAATACCGATGTAGATAAGTATATAAATGATATACGAAAACTTGGTTCTATTTTTAATACAAATGATTATAAGTTATTAAATTCTAGCGTATTACAATTCCCGGATAAAATTATTAAAGACACAAAAGTAGCCGAATATCTTAGGACAGAGTTAGCACAACTTAAAAAAGATGAAATATTAGCTGCTCGTGTAACAGAGGGAAGAACAAAGCCAACTCAGGCTATTGGTAATACTGTTGAAAAATTTATAAAAAGTATTACATCTGGTAAATTAGCAGCTTATAATAAAAAACATTCTAAGGTTTTTAATAAAATGTGGAAAGATATTAATCAAGCTATTAAAGAAAATCCCGATTTAGCTGTTCCATTAACTTATTTTTTATCTAATTCTATTAATGAGCCTACAAATCCGCATAGAATGGGGGCGCCTATAATAGGATACGAACCAGGTTCAAAAAAATTATACTATGAGCACGCTATGCAATCCACTAATGCATATAGAGCTTTGATGCGTGCAATTTTAACGGATCGTAATGAAAAAACTAGCCCTACTTTTGATAAAGAATTTAAAAGAGTTAAGAAAAATTACTTTATAATTGCTATAAGCCCTGAAAATAATACAAAATTAGATAAAGCAGGATATAAAAATATATTTGATGATTCATGGGCTAATTGGTGGCAAAGATATTTTAATCCTAAAGTAGCGGCAATTAACGGGGGTATAGATCCAAATAACATAATTTTTATAAAAGAAAACGGCAATGGTAAAATTTCTTTTGGGGAAGAATTAGGTATTAATTCCGAAGGCAAAAAAGTTAAGGGCCAACAAGCTTTAAGTAAATCTATTTCTAAAGCCGCTACAAAAAATAATAAAAAATTACCTAAATTTTTACAGTTAAAAGGGGCGCTTACTAATGTAGAAGTGTTAGCGCGCATGCAAGAGCTTGATAATAAAGCTAATAAAGCTAGAAAACAATATAGTAAATCGCAAAATTTAAATGAAGCATTTAACGATATTATTGAAGCTAAGACCGGAATTGCAACATATAAAATATTTTCACCGGCTAAAGCCGAAGTAAGGGGTGCAAGTAAAGGTAAATTTAATTTCTTTATTCCGCCAAGTGCCGAAGATTTTATGGGTCTTATATATAAAACGCTAGCCAAAGGTGAAGTGGGCGATAGACAAATGCAATGGTATAAAGATAATTTATTAAATCCTTATGCTAGAGCAATGAATAATATATCTGCCGCTCGCGTAGCTATGTTTGAAGATTACAAAAAACTTAAAGAAGATATTGGTGTTGTACCTAAAGATCTTAAAAAGAAAAGCGTTGACGAATATACAAGAGAACAAGCTGTAAGAGTTTATATATGGAATGAGCAAGGTAATAATATACCAGGTTTATTTAAAACAGATCAAAAAGAATTAGTCGGTTACATAAATAATGATCCGGAACTAAAACTATTTGCTGATAAATTAATATCAATGCAAAAAGGTGATACATATGCGTCTGCCAAGGAAGGTTGGTTGGCCGGCACTATTACTACTGATCTGTTAGAAAGTGTAAATACAATTAAAAGAAAAAAGTATTTAGAGCAGTGGCAAGCAAATGCAGATGAAATATTTTCAGAAGAAAATATGAATAAGCTTGAAGCCGCGTTCGGTAAGCCTTATAGAAAAGCTTTAGAAGGTATTTTAACTCGAATGAAAACCGGTAGAAACAAACCTTTTCAACAAGATTCTTTAGCAGGTAGATTTACTAATTGGTTAAATAATTCTGTTGGTGCTATTATGTTTTTTAATACAAGATCTGCTGTATTGCAACTTATATCAACAATTAACTTTGTAAACTTTACAGATAACAATCCATTAAAAGCGGGAGCTGCTTTTGCTAATCAGCCTCAATATTGGAAAGACTTTTTATTTTTAGCTAACTCAGACTTTTTAAAAGAAAGACGCGGTGGATTAAGATTTAATGTAAGTGAATCTGAAATAGCCGACATGGCTAAGCAAGGCGGTATGCGCGGAGTATTAAGTAAATTGCTTCAAGCTGGTTTTTTACCAACTCAATTAGCAGATAGTGCAGCTATTGCTTTAGGGGGCGCCACATTTTATAGAAATAGGATTAAAACCTACATGAACCAAGGCCTTTCGCAAAAAGAAGCTCAAGATAAAGCATTTATAGATTTTAGAGAAACTGCTGAAGAATCACAGCAATCATCTCGACCTGATAGAATTAGCGCGCAGCAAGCAGGACCATTAGGGCGCACCATATTGGCTTTTGCAAATACACCGGCTCAATATGCTAGATTAACTAAAAAAGCTCTTAGTGATCTTGTAAATGGCCGAGGAGACACTAAAACAAACTTATCTAAGCTAGCTTATTATGGATTTGTACAAAACTTAATATTTACTTTTTTACAACAAGCATTGTTTGCTGTAGCTTTTGGGGATGATGAAGAAGAAGAAAAGAAAAAAGAAAAAAAATATGTTGATGCTGCAAATAGTATGGCAGACGGATTTTTAAGAGGTATTGGTATTGGCGGCGCAATTACTGCCACAATAAAAAATGCATTAATAAGAATTATAAGAGAATCTGAAAAAGCTAGGCCTGACTACGCAGAAACAACTGTAATACAATTATTAGGCATTTCTCCACCAGTTCAATCTAAAGCACAAAAAATAAGAAGTGCTTTAAAGTCTTATGAGTGGAATAAAAACGAAATGAAAGAAAAAGGATTTAGCTTAGATAACCCAGCTTATTTAGCAGGGGCTAATGTTATATCTGCTTCTACAAATGTTCCGCTAGATAGAGTTGTTAAAAAAGTTGATAATATAAAAAGTTCGACAAGAGACGATATTACAACATTACAAAGAATAATGTTATTAGCCGGATGGTCAGACTGGCAATTAGATATTAAGGACGAGCCTAAACCTAAGCAAAGAGGCAAACAAAGAAAAATTAAGACTCGAGGCAAACAAAGAGAATTTAAAACTAGATAATATGGAATCACCGTTGTATGCAAAAATTAGCGGCCCTTGCAAATCCGCGGCAAAAAGAAAATTTAAAGTATGGCCATCTGCTTATGCTTCAGGATGGGGTGTGCGATGCACTTCTGCCGGCGGGCCAGGTAAAATGGGTAAATCAAAAAAGAAATAATTATGGATAAAAATTTAAAATCAATTGTAGGAGAACTTAAGAAAGCTTCTCGCATGCATGCCGCGCAAGCTAAAAAAATTGAAGGGCATATTAAGGCTATGCAAAAAATGGGCAAGAAAAAGTAATTATGGCAAAGAAATTTAAAGTACACAAAATGTACAGTAAAACTGGTATAGTAAAAACAGCTAAAACTATTGCAGATCACAATAGGTTTAAAAAATTAGGTTATAATCATACTCCTAAAAGAAACTAATGCAAAGCAATTCTCCTTTCCTAAAACAAAAAGGTGGTGGTACCACTAAAGCTTGCTTGCCGCTTGCTAAAATTCGTAGTATGGGTAAGTCTGAAAAAAACAAAGTTATACGTGCAAAAAGAAAAGCTGGCAAAGCAGGTAAATATAAAAGAGATTCTAAAACAAACGTAAAAGGCGCGAGCACAAAAGGTGGTACACTTCGTGATTGGTTTGAAAAAGAAGACTGGAGGCAAGTAGCTAACCCTAGTAAAAAATGTGGTGAAAAATGAAATATTTTAATGACAAAGATGATTTTAAGGGGAACATAGATAAGATGGACCCTAAATTGTTAACCATGCTTGACGAGCTTCGTGAAGAATATGGTCAACCAATTGTTCTTAATTCTTCATATAGACCTGCTTCTCATCCTGTAGAAATTGTAAAAAGCAAACCGGGCGAGCATACATATGGTGCTGCTGTAGATATTAAATGCGCTGGCGGTGAAAATACATTTAATTTAGTAAGCGCAGCTATTAAAGTTGGATTCAAACGCATAGGCATATCGCGTAAAAGTAATTTTGTACACGTTGGGATTGGTTATCCTAATGCGCCTGAAACAACTATCTGGACGTATTAACCGTCACAACTTAAACAATCAGGATCCATAGCTGCTGCAGCTATATCGCCTCTTAATACAGATTCTGTTCTAGTATAATATAAAGTTTTTATTCCCTGTTTCCAAGCTTCAAAATGCACAGTATTCAACCATCTTGGTGTTGCTTCTGATGGAAATGCAAGATTTAAGCTTACAGACTGATCTATATAGTCTTGTCTTATTCCAGCCTGTCTAATCAATTCTAATTGATTTATTTCTTTAAATGTTTTAAATACATTTTTTACAGGCTCTCCCCCTTCTTCTTGGTTAAGTCTTCCTCCGTGATCGTAAAACCATCCATTAAGTTGTTTAATTCCTTGAATGGATCCACCATCTTCCAAAATTTTATCCCAAGTTTCTTTATTATCGATTCCAATTTTTCTTAATACTTTTTTAAGTTCTTTATTTTTACGTATAAATGTACCTTTAGCTGATTGTTCTGTAAATACATTTGCGGCCCATGGCTCTATTCCGGGTGATACATTTCCCGCTAATTTACTATTAGAAACAGTTGGCGCTACAGCTCTTAAATGCGTATTTCTAAAACCTGTACCAGCACACCATAATGGTTCGCCATATGTTTCAGCTAACGCTCTTGATGCTCTTTCTGTTTCAATTTTAATTTTTGAAAAAATTTCTCGCGTTTTGAATTGCGCTAATAAACTTTCGAAAGAAATTCCGTTTTTCTGCAACAGGCTGTGCCATCCAAGGACACCAAGTCCCAGCGCTCGCCCTTTCTCCGCACTGCGTACAGAGTTCTCGAATCCCTTCATATTCTTCGCTTTCTGGATAAATTCTTCTAGCACACCGTCCAGGAACCATGTCGCGTCGTATATCAAATTGGTATTCTTCCATTCGTCATATTTATCTAAGTTAACTGAAGATAAACAACAAACAAAACTATGGCTTTCATCTGTATGCAGTACTATTTCGCTACAAATGTTAGTCATATGTACTTTTAAACTGTTTTTTTTGTATGCTGTTGGATTATTTTTATTTGTGTTTCCCTTAAAAAGAATATAAGGTTCTCCAGTAGCTTTGCGCTTTTGGAGGAGTTTGGCCCATTTCCCCCGTGCCTCCATATCTCCCGCTTCAAGTCTTCGCATAAACTTGTCGCCGACCACAGCACACTGGTGGAGGTTGAGTGATTGTCTATTGATATCTCCCTTAGGCTCTCTGATTTCAACCCATTCATCAAAGTCGGGATGTTCAATATTGATATTAACTGAAGCAGCTCCTCGTCTGACAGATCCTTGATTAGTGGCAAGTATTGTTGAATCGTATATTTTGCAAAACGGCACCACTCCATCACTTGTTCCATTATTTGTTATTCTAGCTCCGGCAGGACGAATCATATTAATTCCGATACCAACACCCCCACCGTGTTTTGCTAGTAACATCATTTCTAAATTTTTTGTTCCAATATCATGCACGCTATCAGCCACGTCAATACCAAAACAACTAATAGGTAACCCGCGATCTGAGCCAGTATTAGATAACACAGGCGACGCTAAACACAACCAACCTTTCCATATATAATCAAAAAACTTTTCAGCTAATTCTGGTTTGTATAAACGCTTTGCAACAGCATTGCTTACCCTCCAATATGCGTCTTTAGGAGTTTCTCCGTTAATTAAATATCCTCCAGTAATAGTTTTTTTATAAACGTCTGTATCACCCCAAACAGGATAGTCTTCACCTTTTTTCCAATCGTTATTCCACATCTAAATCTAATTTTTTTTCTTCTTCAGGTTTAGTTGTAACTTGAGTTTGTAATTTTTCTAAAGCCTCATCATAACCATCCATAAGTTTAATTAATTCTAATGTACCAATACTTAACTCTCTAAGATGTGATATTTCATTTAATACTTGTTGTGTAACACGCTTAAGAGCTTCAACGCTTCTTTGCATGTCTACTAATTTACTTTCTTTCATTTCATTTTATTTATAATATTTTGTTGCAATTGCTCTAGCTGTTCATTATAAACAGATATAGGTATTTTATAAGATTCATCTAATTCATATAAATCTATAAGCATATGACACACTTTTGTAGCTTTCCAATAATATTCATACTTACTTACATGAGGATATGTTTTTTGAATTTGTTTATGCATATAATCAGCTCTACATATATCAGGTCTATCTTCAAATATAGCACATAAATTTTCATCAGTTAAATGTACGCACGCTCCATCTCCTCTATTAGGCATTCTTCCATCAGAACCAGCAGTTGCACAACAAGCACCACAAGAGGAACATTTAAATTCCAACATTATATAAATAGATTAAATAACCGAATGTTACATTTAAATTAACTATTACTAAATTCCATTGCTTTGCTACAAAAACTTGTGGTAAAGATAATATACCACCAGCTATATAAGTTACAGCGCCAATAGCTTCGGGCAATAAATAAGGTGAAATCATTATAAATGCCGCACCCATATAGCCAAGCCTATTAGATAATCTTTCTACAGGCGTTAATTTTCGTTCTTTTACAAGATTTTTTAGCTTTACCATTTTATTTTTTATTTAAAGCTCGTTCACTATCAAATCCTCCTCTAGTAAGATAAGGATAAAAATGTTTTTTTTCCCAATGCATTCTATAATCATATCCGCCAGGAAATTCTGCGGTGCATTGACTACATTTTATTATATTTTTTTTTACCATATATCTTCAAAGTCTTCCCCTTCGTTTGCTTTTGAATAATCAGTCGGACGAACAGCAAAAAAATCAGTATGAGTATGCCCCCCGGTAAGATGATAAAACCAGTCGAGGTTGCTGGCTGCTTTTTTGTTAAATTCAAAGTTGAACCCACTGTTCGCGTATCCAAGCTCATGCAATTTTTCATTAAGGCGTTTTCTAATGAATTGTTTGAGGTCATAAGCTTTAAGGTTTTCAATGTCTCCAAGCTCGAACATTTTATCAATATATTTTTCTTCTGCATGCAATATAGTTTTGGCTGCATCAAGTACTTCAGCTTTACATTTATTTAATAATTTAGGGTCTTCTTCGCACATGTGTCTAAAGAGTTGGCAACCCATTTTACTATGTAAAGATTCATCTCGTACTGACCATTTCATTTGCTGCCCAATACCTTTTAATAAATTCCTAAGTTGAAAAGAATATAATACAGCAAAAGCAGAATACAAACTAACTCCTTCAGCAAAAGCAGAAAAAATAGCCAGGGATTTTGCAATACCAACTTTGTCAGATCCTTCATAAGCAACGAGGTTGTCAAACCTCTCCATAGTTGCATCATCTTGTAAAAATGCTTCAAAATTTTCAAGTCCTAATGTTTCATTTAAATAGCTGTAAGCAACAGCATGAATTGTTTCCTGGCTACCAAACATCATAGCCATTTGTTGTATTTCATGCTTAGGAAACCATGCTACAACTTTTTGTGTCCAATAATCAGATACCGCGCATTCTGTTTGTGCAAATCCTAATAATATATTGCCTACTAAGTTTTTTTCTTCTTTAGTTAATTTTTCATTCCAATCTTTTACATCACCAGACATAGGTATTTCTGTATGTAACCAAAAAGCTTGTGCTTGTTTTAACCAACCCTCGGTATAATACTCTGGATACTCAAAAGGTTTGTAGGCCACTCTTAAATCAAATAATCCCATTTATTATTTATCTATTATTAAACAAATATCTACGAACGGTAAATATACAACATGCTCATTATAATCAGTATTAAGATACGATCTTATTCCTAACAATATGCCAGGGTAAAATCCTACACTCAACTCCCAGCCTTTATCTTCCTTGCCCCCTATATTTTTTAACATAATTTTTACTTTTTTTAAGTTGTGAAGTTTTACTTTTTGCGTGCACATTAGGACGCTTTACTTTATTTTTTGTTTTGTGATTATTTAATATTGTTTTTGCCATAACATTTTATATTGTGCATTTCATGTAATTCAACAAGTTCTCTATACAAAAGTCTTCCTCTTGTTTCTATACTCCATTTAATAAATTTATCAATTTGTCTATCCGCATACTTAATGCGAGCTATTTTTTTACCTTTTCTAGGATCAATTCTACCGTTCTGTCGCATTCTTTTTGATTCTGTGGTTTGTATAGTGTATAATTTGGAAATTGATTCATTACAAGTTGCTTAAACAGCTTCCAGCGCATTGGGAACGATTCGTTAGCCCTTCCTTTTGTTTCAATTATAAAAGTATCTCCTATAAAGTCTGGCGTATACTTAATAGGTAGTATTCTTTTGCATCCTCTATTTTTATAATCGCCTTTACCATTTGATTGTCTTTCATATACTTCGTTTTCAAAATGAAAACCATTCAACAAAACAAAAGTTTCGCCTTCATATTTTGATCGTATTTTAGCTTTTTTTAAAGCCATATACATATATCTTTCTAAACCTGAAGCAAAGTTAATACCATCATATGATACTTTTTTTGAAACAACTGGGCCACGCTTTCTTTTTTTATATGGCCGTCGTTTAATCATCTCCAAATGTTTTATTTATATTTTTTAACATTACTTCTTGAAGTTCTTCCGTGGTGTTTTCTTTAAGCTTTTGAAGATATAATACAGCATCCATTAATTCTTCTTGCAAATGATTCATCCAAATAAACATATCGGAAGGATCTTTATCAAGAGTTATTTTATATTTCTCATAACCTACATCAGATCTTTCTACAAACTTATCTACTACCCGTTCAACTACTGGATCTCTAAATTCAATTTTTTTCTTATTCATCTTTTACAAATGTTCCGTTAATCATTCTACCAGTTCTACTAGAAATTTCATCATAAGCAGACTGAATACAAGTTTCAATATCGGTGCCAACAAGGTGGGCAAGATTAGTAAGAACAACAACGCTATCACCAATAGCATCAATAATATCTTCTTTATTATTTTTAAGTAAGGCTTGGGATAACTCTCCAGATTCTTCATATAATTTAATTAATTGTGTTTTAGTATCTCCTTTTTCATATAATCCTCTTTCTTCCGCCCATTTACGTATATTATTAAACACATCTATTAATTCAACAGGTGGAGTTAAATTGTTTTCAGGATTTAAAAAAGCTTCGTAATAAGCTTTATTATAAATGTAACTGCGCTTTTCATTATACATAGATTTTTTACAGTTTAGTAAAATCCAGTTAATGGTTTCAGCATCAAGTTTAAAATCCCCATGGGATGTTTCCCACGATAAATCCATATTATCTCTTAGCCAATTATTAAGCTGTAGCTTAGGAACGGGAAATGTTGTAGTTTGTTCGGTAACGTTTATTTTCATTTTATTTAATTTTTGATTACATAAATCTTTATACTTTTGCCTGTCAATTTTATAGCCATAAGACTTTTGAAGTTCTATTTCCCGGTCAGATATATAATTTATATCATCGCTAGAATCAAGAACTTCATACTCGTCTGACTTGTACCCTTGGACAGTCGTTACACGCTTATTAAGATTACATGTAACTCCTATTTTTTTACCCGGTACATGATAAATAAAATACATATTTTATGTTGCTAATGGTGCCTTTATAACTGAAGCAGGATTATAATTAATTAAAGTAATATCCTCATGTGTTGGTATAACTACCTCGTGTGTTAAAGATAGCCCTTTTTTTAATTCAACGGTGGGCAATAATGTATCGGCTCTATTTAAATATTCAGCAGATTGCTTAAGATGGTTATTATATAAATGACAATCACCTAAAAAACAAACCAGCTCACCTGGCTCATAACCTGTTCCCTTGGCTAACATAAGCAATAATAATCCATACATAGCTATATCATAAGGCAACCCTAAAAACACATCAACTGATCTTTGAGACCAAGCTAAACTAAGTTTACCTTCATTTATATATACTTGAAAACCATAATGACAAGGAGGAAGTGCCATATCACCCAACTCAACGGGATTCCATAAGCTTGCCATAATGCGCCGCGAGCTTGGTTCTTGCTTAATTTGCTCGAGAACCCATTTAAGCTGATCAATACCATCAAAGTCACGCAGCTGCTTGCCGTAGACAGGGCCAAGAGTATTATCGGTTCTGCCAGACTTTTTATAATTATCGTCCCAATAAGTAACCCCGTGATGGCGTAAGTAGTACATATCATTGCGACCTTGTAATATCCATAGTAATTCCGTAATTGCATGATTAAAATATATTTTTTTAGCGGTTAATAATGGGAATCCGAGTTCCATATTATGTCTAAGAATTCTTCCGAAGACAGATCTCGTCCCAGTGCCAGTTCGATCATTCTTTTCTTTTCCTCCATAGAGTATTCCTGATAATAATCCTCTGTATTCATCTTGTACGTTTATCATAATAATATTTCATTGTTTTTCTTATTGCAGGCCATATATCTTTATCATTATATGAAACTGGCGATACATGAGCTTTTTCGTTTTTTGTATATGGTCCAAGTCTAATCTCTATAAACCAAAGATCTGGGAATAATCCCTGTGTAGTAGGTTTAGGAGATATACGATAATTATTATTAATACAATAATTAAAATGTAATTGTTCCTCATTTGTTAATGTTTTAGCATACTTTGATAAGCCTTTATAAGACTTTTTTTTAGCTAACCCGCTTCCCATGGCATGACTTCTTCATGAATTGCTTCTGGATATATAGGCACAAAACACCCTGATTTATATTCCCATTTAAAATGAGCTTCAGCTCCGTTTTCTCCTAAATTTTGAAATTTTACTTTGAGCACTTTGGCTTTAACAGTTTTATTATCATAGTCGCGGTGAACCAATAAGCCGTGATAAGAAGCATCATACCATTCGCCGCCACCTTTAATATTGTACATAGTTGGTTCTTCAATTTTTCCATCTTTATCTTTATACATTTTTGTAGGATGAGCTACAACTATAACTAACACATCATATTTTTTTGCAAAAATTTCAATTTTAGTTAAATATTCCATTGTATATCTGTTAACATCTTCTGTCTTGCAATCAACATCTCTTATTTTATTAAATGGGTCAATAACTAAGCATTTAATACCTTTTCTTTTAACAAGTTCAGCGCCTTTTTTTAAAACTGATTCTAAAGTATAGCGTTCCATATCTATAAAAAAGAAATTGTCATCAATATGCCCAGCTATTGATTTCCATTTTGCTCCCCCAATATCAGATTTGTGTGGCATATCCTGCCATACCTTTCGCATTAGTTTATGAGCATGTAAGAATGTAGGCGCGTTTTCAGGTGAAGCAAACGCGGTTTTCCATTCGTATTTTTGATTGTAACCTACAACCATTTGATCCACAAAATCAGATTTGCCACTGCTTGGTATACCAGTAACAGTAATAAACTGGCCAGTATAAGTACTGAAAATATCGTCGAAATTTTGAAGCCCAATTTGGTAACCTTTTTTAAAACCATTTTCAACAAAGTCTGTAATCTCCCCTTCAATGTCCTTGAACGTTGTAACGTTTTCCAGTGGTACTGCTTTCGCTTGTTGTACAAGTTTTGATAATCCTTTAGTTCCATATTTTAATAAATATTCATTAGCGTCTTTGCAATCATTGAAGTCTATAATAAAACAAGCCTCTGCACCAAGACGTCTAATTAACTCTTGCTGCAAGGCTTGTCCCGCTTCATCTTTATCAACTGCTAAAATTATCTTTTCTTTATTGTCAAGATAGTCTATACAGTTATCTAAGTAATCTAAATTATTGCTATTTAAAGTTGCCCCGTTAGGGACAGAGATAGTATTGAATACGCCAGCCTCATGGAAAGATAATACATCCATTTCGCCTTCCACAATAACGCAACTAGTGTAATTAGCAACGCTATTGATATTATAAAATACCTTCTCGGCTCCCTTAAATAGTTTAAAGTTTTTTCTAGCATCTCTATATTTTATATTAATTAATTCATTACCTATAAAATAATTAAACTTAATTGTATTTTCAAGCTTATTAGTCTGTGGCATCCACTCTTGACCTTCTGAAACTTTTAAGGTCTTAAGCGTTTTAACAGATATACCCCTTGAATCAAACCACTTTTCAACTTTAGTGCTTTCTATAGGTGCTACACTTTGCTCAACTGGCCGAGTGTATTCTTTTAGACTATTGCCTTTTCTTTGATAAGTATGTAATTGAAAAGTAGTATCACAATTATGACAAGTACCTAAGCCGGTTTGCCAATCATAAGAAGCACATTTTAATTTTTGTTTTTGTGACTTCCTATCAGATGAGCACAGAGGACAAATCCCCTGCGCTTTTCCTTCTTCAAGATCATATTGGTTAAAATCTTCAATCTTATAACCATTTATTTCCTGAGTATTAATTTGCATTTAATTTTCGTCTTTTAGTACTGGTTCATTGTTTTCATCATAATGGACATATATCCATTTTTCATCAATTACGTCATAATATTTATTAAAACGGTAAATCATCTGCTACAGGTTGAGGTTTCGGGGCCGCGGGCGCTGAAGCAATATTATCTCTTGGCGCTGGCTCTACATTTTGGCCATTCGTCCAAACAACATTAACATTACCTAAATAAACTTTAGGCTCTTTGCTTTCGCGCTGTTCTTTAGATTGACGTACAGTTAATGATCCTTGTTGACCAAACTGGTCAATTTCATCATTAATTGTAATTGTTACAGGTAAATACTTACCTTTTTTTCCATCTATAATTTCTCCCTTAGGAACTTTAGATAGGTTAATACTAGTGTTTAAAATAGTTGCCATATAAAATAAAATTTAAAGTGTTTCATTAATAAAATATTGTTGAGGGTCAAAATTAGGTGTATTATAGTGTAAATCAAACATTTCAGATGCTTTAATTACTTTATTTTCTCCTCTTTGTAAAAACTTTTCAGAACAATCACATAGTTTAATTTTATGTGTATTCTTATCCATTACAATAAAAACCATTTCAAATCCGAATAGTTTATTATAAATATAAGCTTGACTATCATAATTAAACTTATTTGCACTAAAACGAAAATTATCAAGATTTGTTGTAGTTTTTAAATCAATAACTAAATGCTCATCATAATTAATTATATCAGCTTTAGCTTTCCAATTAAAATCAAAGATTTTACCTACGGCAGGCTCTTCATAAATCATATTAGATCCTGTAATTAAGCTTTCAATAAACTTATTTTTAAGAAGTTTATCTGTCATAGCTTCTACCATATCAGCTTCATGCTGAAGTAAACACATTTCGCCATCAGATATTTCTTTATAGCGGTTAGTGTTTCTTGTAGAACTTTCTACAATTTTAAAGGACTTAACTTTTTCAGGCTCTAATATAATAGTATGAAAATATCCACCAATAAGCATAGCGACTGTTTTTTCAACCGGGATATATAAATTTTCAGGTTCGCTAAGCAGCGTTTGAATATTTGAATTACTTAAATATTGCTGGCCAAACTTGCCATAATAATGTTCATCCTCTCTGAGCTTATCTACTATCTCTTTATTATTCATTTAGAGTGTACTTAATTCTTGTTCTAATTCAGGTGTAAGTTTATATTTAGTTTTAATCTTTTCAAGAGAGCCACCTTTCTTTAAATATTCCTTAGCCTCTGGCACCCAATTATTATTTGAAGTTGTAGTTGCATCGG
>Ga0209535_1001209_pt1 | contig 17722 bp, 12 predicted proteins | sample LinPmetageLP28_FD_184041 | JGI IMG/M metagenome (GOLD analysis project Ga0209535, IMG submission 184041) | Marine viral communities from the Pacific Ocean - LP-28 (SPAdes) (version 2) | ecosystem: Environmental > Aquatic > Marine > Oceanic | place: Pacific Ocean | collected 2009-08-22 | reverse complement strand
CCTCTGAACTAGCCAACATTGCTGGCAAGATGATTAACTCAGCTAAGGTACAGATGGAGTACCACGCACTACGCAAGGATGAGCCAAAAATAAAATTCTTGCACGTACAAGAAAAAGTCTAACGAGTAATGAGCGTAGCACCGTGGTCGTTCAGCAAGATCAAGGCGTTCCAGCAGTGCCCGAAACAGTTTTACTATGAGAAAGTAGTAAAGAAGTATCCGTTCAAGATGAGTGACGCCATACGCTATGGCGACGAGTTCCACAAAGCAGCGGAGATATACATACGTGACGGGGGTGAGCTAGACCCAAGGTTTAAGTACGCACAGGGTATGCTTGACGCACTCAACGCCAAGAAAGGCGAGAAGCTGTGTGAAATTAAGATGGGGCTTACTGAGAACTTAGAGCCGTGCAGCTTTTACGACAGTGACGTTTGGTTTAGAGGCATAGCGGACTTATTGATCTTAAATAAAGAAGATAAGTTGGCTTGGGTCATTGACTACAAGACGGGTAAGTCGGCAAGATATGCAGACAAAGGGCAGTTAGAACTTATGGCTATGGCTACGTTCAAACACTACCCCGAGGTAGAGACTGTCCGAGCGGGGCTTTTATTTGTTGTAACCGAAGATCTCATAAGAGACCGTTACGCGCTTGAAGATGAGACCGCGCTGTGGGGTAAGTGGATGGGTAATTATGACAACATGCAGTCTGCTTTTGACAATGATGTATGGAACCCTAGACCTAATGGGCTATGCAAAAATTGGTGTCAAGTTGTTGAGTGTCCACATAACGGAAGGAACTGATGCGTAGGCGACAACGAAACTATAAGAAAGAGTATCGCCAGCAGGTGGCAAGGGGCGAGCATGGGGATCGCATGGAGCGACAACGCGCACGCCGAGCAATGGATAAGACAGGACGCGATGCCAACAAGAACGGCAAAGCAGACAGACGCGAAGGCAAAGACGTTAGCCATAACAAAATGTTAAGTAGGGGTGGTACTAACAAAGATGGCTACAAGGTGGAAAGCCGAAGCAAGAACCGTAGTAGAAACGGGCACAGTACAAAGAGATAACACGCCCTTCTGATTTGCTTGGAAAGCAAGTCCACGCATTGCGAAGTCAGAAGGGGTAGACCACGCGCCGTCCGTGGGTGTTAAAGGCGGCATTTGGAGAACAACATGCAGGTGGTGGATAACAAAGCCCTGTTGCTTAGGTTGCGTGACCCTAAAAAGGTTACGAGTATCATACCCAAGAGCAAAGAGCTTAAAGACAACAAAGTGATTGTGAACTGGGGGCTAGAAGAAGCTCACGTTCTAAAGAACTTAAATATAAACGTGCCTTCCCCGATACGTACACGATACGATTGGACGGGTAAACACGAACCGATGAAGCACCAGAAGACTACTTCTGAGTTCTTCACTTTGAACAAAAGAGCGTTCTGCTTTAACGAGCAGGGCACTGGCAAAACAGCAAGCGCTATATGGGCCGCTGACTACTTAATGAACAAAGGGTATATATCGCGTGTTCTCGTGATATGCCCACTATCAATCATGGAGTCAGCGTGGATGGACGATCTGTTCACCTTCGCTATGCACAGAACTGCAGACGTGGCCTACGGTGCTGCACCGAAGCGTCGAAAGATAATAAATAGCGGTGCCGAGTTTGTGATTATCAACTACGACGGTGTAGAGATAGTCGCAGATGCCGTAGCTAACGGTGGGTTCGATTTAATCATAGTGGACGAAGCCACACACTATAAGAACCCGCAGACTCGACGTTGGAAGGTGTTGAATAAGTTGTTAGCTCCGCACATGTGGTTGTGGATGATGACGGGCACACCAGCAGCACAAAGCCCTGTTGATGCGTTTGGTCTAGCAAAGTTAGTCAATCCAAACTCAGTGCCTAGATTCTTTAGTTCTTTTCGTGACATGGTGATGCAGAAGGTAACTAACTTTAAGTGGGTGCCCAAAGAGAACGCCACAGACACCGTATTCAAAGCACTGCAGCCAGCGATTAGGTTCACAAAAGAAGAGTGTCTCGACCTACCTGATATGGTTTATGTCAAGCGCACGGTGGAGATGACTAGGCAGCAAAAGAAGTATTACAAGCAGCTTAAAGATACTATGGTTATGCAGGCCGCTGGAGAGCAGATAACCGCAGCCAACGCTGCCGTAAACATGAACAAGTTACTGCAGATCTCAAGCGGTGCGGTGTATACGGATGACGGTGACTCTTTAGAGTTCGACATCAAGCACCGTTATAAAGTCCTTCGTGAAGTGATAGATGAGTCAACCAAGAAGGTCTTGGTGTTTGTGCCGTTTAAGCACGTTATAGACATATTGACCGGCAAACTTATAAACGACGGTATACCTACTGAGGTTATTAGAGGAGACGTTAGCGCCTCCAAACGCACAGATATATTTAAACGATTTCAAACTAACGCCGCGCCACAAGTGTTAGTCATACAACCCGCTGCAGCGGCTCATGGAGTCACACTTACTGCGGCGAATACAGTGGTATGGTGGGGGCCGACAAGCTCATTAGAAACTTACGCGCAGGCTAACGCTCGCGTACATCGCTCTGGACAGGATCACAAGTGTACGGTGGTGCAGTTGCAAGGTTCCTTTGCAGAGCGGCGTGTGTACTCATTACTAGATAATAGAATTGACGACCACACAAAGATGATAGATTTATATAAGGAAATACTTGATTAGATAGTTGCTTACAACTAAAGTGTACTGCTAGGTAATTGGAGAACCTAAATGCAATCAAACAGCGTGGATACAGATAAGCTGATAAAGGTTTATCTAAAGATCAGGGACAAGCGTACTGAGCTTAAGTCTGATTTCGATAAAGAAGACAACAAACTCAGTGAACAGCAGGATCTCATCAAAGACGAAATGATGAAGCATCTTGACGCTACCAAAGCTAAGAACGTGTCAACCGACACGGGCACCTTCTATAAGACCACTAAGACCGTGTACCAGACTAATAACTGGGAAGAGATGCGTGAGTTCATCATAGAAGAACAAGTGCCAGAGTTCTTACAGCAGCGGCTCCACCAAAAAGTCATCAAAGAATGGCTGGAGGAGAACCCTGAGAAACTGCCCAAAGGTTTGAATGCCAATACTGAGTACACTATCAACGTAAGGAAAAAGAAGTGACGCAACAAGTAAACCTAGTGGACATAGATGAGGTAGCAAAGCACCTTAAAGTGTCCGTGAGCACCGTTCGTTCATGGTTACGAGCTAATCTCATACCCGAAAACACCTACATACACGTAGGCAAGACGTACCGTTTTGACCTTAATGGTGTGGTGTTTGCCCTGCTAAATACAGATTTGAGTGCAATGAATGCACCTACGGAAGACGAACAACCTGTCGAAGAAGTCAGTGAGATTGTCGAAGCGGTAGGGGATCTGGACGAAGATCTGTAGTATGGGTTTTAAGAAGATCAGCATACGAGACGGTAAGTTTCGTAAGGTAGTAGACGGTAAAGAGGTAGAAGTAGGCTCTGATGTTTTAGATGTAGTGATCGTAAATGCAGCACGCATGTCACGCATGTTTTACTCAGGGACTTATGACCCAAACCGAGCAGCTACTCCCAGTTGTTGGTCATCTAACACACAGGCACCCGATCCAGATGTTGCAGCGGAAACTAAGCAGTCATCACGCTGCATAGACTGCGAGCAAAATATACGCGGGTCAGGAGGAGGCGGTTCAAGAGCTTGTAAGTTCTTACAACGGATCGCTGTTACTTTTGTAGAGGACAATCTATATGACGTATTTCAGCTACAACTACCGGCAACAAGTTTGTTTGGTGAGGCTGAACGCGGCTGGATGTCGATGCAGAATTATGTGAAACACTTAGTGAAACACGATACTGCTGCTACAAACGTCGTAACTAGGATCTGTTTTGAGCAGACAAGTTACGCACCAAGGCTACGTTTTAGACCCATGCGGGTGTTAGACGAGGCCGAACTTAAGATTGCTATGGAGCTTGAGAAACACCCCGATACATTGAAAGCGATTACCTTTAGTGCCCCACCAGTGTGGAGCAGTGCAGCATCGCCCTTCGATGAGGTGGAGGGGTTTACCGTGAGTCAAATAGCATAAATACAAATGTTTAGGAGAACATAAGAATGGCTGATACAGCAACACACTTGTTGAAAGGCGTCGAGGCGTTATACCCAAGGATCGACAAGACCTACCGATGGGACAACGCTAAGAACAAAAGCGTACCGTGCGACGCTACAGAGAAAGGCGCAGAGTTCTCGCTTAGCTTTGTGATGAGCACCGATCAGGCCAAAGAACTGTGGTCTGCTATGAAGGATGCGTATGAAGTTAAGCGTGAGGATGGCAACACAAGTTGGCCTGATACGTTTGAGCGCCCTTTCAAGAAAGACGATAGCGGTAATTGGACACACAAAACCAGAACTGAAGGTGCCTTTAACGGTGAAGCTAGCAGACCGCCCTCACAGGTGGACGCAAAGAGAACGCCGTTGCCTAGCGGGTTTATGTTAACCGGCGGTAGTACGATCAATGTGCAGGTGTCTCTGCACCCATACTTCGTAGACGGTACAGCAGGGGTCAAGCTCCGACCAAGAGCAGTGCAGGTGCTTAAGTATGTGCCCATGCAGGCCAGAGATCCGTTTGAGGAAGAAGAAGGGTTCACCATTGAAGGTGGTGATGGTGGTGCATTCGCTGTCGAGGCAACACCAGAACCTGTAGCTGCTACTCCCGCAGAAGAAGAGTGGGAAGAAGATGTTCCAGTAAAAGAACCTAAGAAAATGGTGAAGAAGTCCGCAGCTCCAAAGGAAGAGAAAGAAGCAGTTACGGCTGTGATTGATGAGTGGGACGACTAAAGCTCCATAACTACCATCGTGGCTAGAGCAATCGAAGAGGGTGTACCGACGCCCCTGCCACGGTGTCTTTCGGTTATGAGTAATAGTCATGTACACCAAGCAATTTTTAAGCAGGGTGCTCAGTGATACAGGTAACTACTGTGTATTCGCCAACCACCTAGCAAACGATCAAAGAAAACAGATGTTTTTCACGTCGCTGGACGATGTGGTGGACATCGCTAATGACCTTGATGCACAGGGATACGACGTTTATTTTGCGCTGGCTACGTTTTCTGAAGCTGGGTCACGTCGTGTAGATAATACGCTGTCATTTAAGGCGTTCTTCTTAGACTTAGACTGTGGGCCTAGTAAAGACTTCACAACACAAGAAGAAGCAGTAGCTGAACTACGTAGGTTCTGCAAAGCGCTTAAGCTGCCTAAACCCCTGATGGTTAACTCAGGGCGTGGGATACACGTTTACTGGGCTTTACAAGAGTCAGTGCCCACAGATGATTGGGTGCCTGTAGCAGAACAATTGAAGGCGAAGTGCGCAGAGCATAACTTCTTAGCAGATCCTGCAGTTACCGCTGATGCAGCTAGAGTTTTGCGTATAGTCAGCACGCACAACCACAAGACTGACCCGCCTAGCAAGGTGGTCATATACGGGGTGGAGCCTCCACCACTTGTAGATTTTGATGAGTTCTCGGAGATACTGGGTAAGAACCCACTGCCTGTACCCCAACGCAGTCCGCGTAACGGCGTCAATGCTGTAACGCAAGCCCTCATGGGCAACAGCGAAAACAAGTTTGGGACGATAGTAAACAAGATAAAAATAGATTCTGGCTGTAAGCAGCTAGAGTTAATAATAAATGACCAAGAGAACTGTTCTGAGCCTATGTGGAGAGCGGGGCTATCTATAGCTAAGTTCTGCTCTGACTCAGAGAAAGCAGCGCACTTTATATCTAGGGGGCACGAAGGGTACACGGCAGAAGACACAGCGTACAAAATGGACTTGATAAAAGGCCCATATCAATGCATTAAGTTTGATGAGTTCAACCCAAAAGTGTGCCGAAAGTGTCCGTACTGGGGCAAGATAAAATCCCCCATAGTGCTAGGCAAACACATCATCGAAGCGTCTGAAGAAGACAATGTTATAGAGACGATCTCAGCATCACTGCCAAACGCGCCCACTAAAACATATGTGATACCTGAGTACCCAAGACCGTATTTCCGTGGGGTAAATGGCGGCATATATGTACGGGCAAACGGGCCAGACGGTGAGCCAGAAGATAAACTTGTTTACCACAACGACATATACGTAGTTAAGCGCGTGCATGACCCCGAACTTGGTGAATCAGTCGTTATGTGCCTACACTTACCGAAAGACGGTATGCGTGAATTTACGCTACCCCTGACTGCTGTTACTTCACGGGAGGAGTTCCGTAAGAACATGAGCGCTCAAGGTGTAGCTATAAAGAGGATGGATGAGCTTATGGATTACACGACTACGTGGGTAAACGAGCTACAGGCTAAGTCTGTTGCAGAAACCGCCCATCGTCAGTTTGGTTGGACAGATGATGATATGAAGTCGTTTGTATTAGGCAACCAAGAGATATTTGGTGACCGTATAGACTTCAACCCACCCGCATCAAATACTATCGCCATGTTCCCTGCATTTGAATCTAAGGGCACGTTAGAAGATTGGAAAGAAACAATGGCCTTCTTAGACCAAGACGGGCAAGAGGCGTATCAGTACGTATTAGGTGCAGCATTCGGCTCTATATTGATGAAACTTATGCCTGTGTCTTGCTCCATGCTTCACCTACATAGTGACGATTCTGGGCTTGGTAAAACTACCGCACAATTTGCAGGGCTAGGTGTGTGGGGTAGTCCAGAGGAACTTATACTGAGTAAGGAAGACAAATACTTAGCCAAGATGAATAGGGCTGAAGTCTATAACAACCTACCGTTCTTTATGGACGAGGTTACAAATATGTCGTCTGGCGAGCTTAGTGATATGGCATACCAGCTATATGGCGGTAAGCAGCGGCGTAGGTTGACTAGCGGTGCAAACATAGAGCGGTTTAATGGGTATGCGTGGAGCTTTATGACTGTATCCAGCGCGAACACCAGCCTGATAGAAAAGATAATGATGGACAAGCAAGCGCCGAAAGCAGAAGCACAGCGCATACTTGAGTACAAAGTTAACAAGCATTACAAGAGCGCAAACAGCAAAGAAGCCACCGATGCGTTCGCTCTAGCCCTACAGAACAACTACGGTCATGCAGGTGTGCCGTTTGTGCAGTACGTCATAAACAATTTAGATGACGTTAAAGAGTTACTAAAGGCCACGCAGTTGAAGGTGGACTCTAAGGCTGGCTTGGCTGCTGAGAATAGGTTTTGGTCTGCAGGTGCAGCATGTACGCTTACTGCGCTGGTGATCTGCAGGAATATGGGCTTATTACCCTACAGCACAAAGAAGGTATATAAATGGATATTGAGCGTGTTAGAAGAAAACAAAAGGAGTGTTGCTGATATGAGTAGTTCTGCGGAACAAGTGCTTAACGATTATTTGAACGATCACTACGGTAACGTGCTTTGGATTAAGAGCACGGATGACCTACGAAAAGCTAATAACAACGGGCTAGATGAGCTTGTAATACCTGACTTGAACCCACGCGCTAGACTTGTGGCTAGGTACGAGACAGACGTGAAACGTGCCTACCTTGTGCCGAAACCGTTGCGGGAGTGGTGTGGCAGGCACCAAGTAAACTACACGTCCTTTGTTCAAGACTTGAAGTTAAAGATGAATGCTAAGAAGTCAAAGATGCGGTTGAGTAAAGGCACGCACCTACGACTGCCTCCTACCGACGTTATAGTCGTAGACTGTTCTGTACAGTTGTCACAAGGAGATGTAGATGAAGCGGTATGATCTTGAGCTTTACTTAACGACAGTTAAGCACTTTGTAGTTGACGCAGAGTCTTTAGAAGAAGCTAAGAGCAAAGCTACAAACGAGGCCCGTAAACACATGGGTAAGGATTGGCGGTCATTAGAAGTAGTAGAGTCAAACAAAACGTCAGCGACGAAGTAATACTTACTGATGATCTCTGCCCGGATGGGGTAAGAGTAGTAGTGTACTGGAGTAAGATGTTAGTGGGGATGTCTGTGTTCATTCCCTGTATTGACACGCAAGCTACGTACTTACAAGCAAAACAAGTTATGGAGTCTAAAGGGTGGACTTTTGAGCACCAAGTCCGAACTGAGGACAATAAATTAGGTGTGAGGCTCTGGAGAACTACGTGATACCATAGACACGCAGCGGAACGCTGTGGTTCTCCAAAACCGGCCCACCCTCTTCCCACCGAGGGGGTGGGTCACCCTAGAAAAACCCTTCAGATTCTACAGACGCTCGCATGGCGGGGGATAACAACACACCGTTGTGCATTTTAGTGGTCGTGCGTGCGTGAGCCTTCATAGACCGATCTATAGCTTCTGGGGTTATTGCTAGCTTTGGATCTTGCTGCACTGCCCTAGAGCCGCTAAATTCAGCCATCTCTAGCCGTACATTGTTGGCTTCCGTAAAGTCACCAAACCGCATTGCTACGTAGTATCTTTTTAACAATCTTCTTCGTTTGTTTGCAGCAGCGTCATTTATACGCTTGGCTTTAGAAGACTCTTCCATGTTGTTCATGTATTCCGTGGGTGGGAACCCAAGTAACTGTGCGAACAACTGCCCTCCAGTTATATCATCATACATAGGGTCACCCCTACGAGTACGAATGCCTTCATCTCTGGGGTATCTAACTAAAGCACGATAAGCGTTACGCACGGCTCCCGGCACCATACCTTCAAACGCTCGCTCCATGTCTTCTCCGCGCCAAAGATCTTCAAAGCTTTCCCAAGCCCTAGAACCCACGCTCCATGCTGGGCCACCAAAGAAGTGCATGAACGACTCTTCGGGTGATGGGTTAGAATTAAATCGGTCTGCTTCAAATAACAAGTTAGTCAACGCAACGCGCTTAGATACATCCAGCCCAGTTACTTCTGACAGAACTCCCTTGTATAACATCTCGTTATCTAAAGATCGGCGTACAAAAGTCTCAAAGTCTTCTTCTGACTCATCACCTACCAGCATGTCGTATATCATTGTGGCTGCGCCGTACAGTGGTAGCCCCTGCACCCCTGCTAGCAACAGTGCGGACATATGCACCCCTGCTAACTGCTTGAACGCCACTTTAGCTGCTTCTGTGTCTCCACCGTAGGCTGCTTTCGTGCCTTCCCATGCAGTCTTCAGCATCTTGTAGTACATGGTGATGCCGTAGTTCTTGTACATAAGAGCCACACGACCAACGCCAGAGCGTGCGAATCTTGGCCCAGTTTCTAGGTTAGCTCCGCCGTTTATTTGTTTAGTCTCGTATACTGCCTCTGCAGCGGCTTTTTGTTCTGCTTCTCTTAGTTGAGATTCTGTAAGGTTCTTACCTTTTGTGGCTTTATCCAAAGCTAGTTTATACGCTGCTACCAATGTAGTTTGGCGGTTCATAACTTCTGCGGTGTGAAACATCAAGGCAGACATGTTAGTCACAAAATCCATTCTACCTATATCTCTACCAGAGGTGTCTACGCTAAGTGTCTCTGCTATGAAAGAAGAACCCAACTGCCCTTGTCTGGCGGCTAAGCGGACTAGAGGCACCAAGTTTTCAAGCTCTGTCTTCATCTCCTGCGATAAGTTTAAGTCTTCTCGCACTGCGTATGTAAGTTGACCGTCAGACTCTGTAACTGTGTAGTAGTTCTCTAATGAAGGCTGCGCTTTATCTTGGGTAGCCTCCATAACATTTTTAAGTTTATCTCTACCCTTTAACGCTTCTCTTATTGATCTAGCGTTGCGAGTGCCGCCAAATAAAGTTTCTTGCGTCTGACTTAATGGCGTGCCTACAAACAGTTTACCCGCGTCTTTTATAGCTGCGGTTGTGTTGGCGTAACCGTACTTACCAGCGAGCATTGGATACGCAAAAAGTGGTATTTGAGATAAGTTGACTAAAGCAGAGGAAGCATTGAAACCAATAGTCCACAAGAACGCCATACGGTTTAAGTTTTTTGCAAAGTCATCTCTAGGTGGGTTCATTGCAAACTTTGCTCGTTCGCGTACCTCTCTTACTACTTCTGCATCCTTACCTTTATTTTTTTCTAAGAACGAGGTTAGTTTAGACTGAATTACAGCGCTGTTTTTTATGCGTGCAGCCTGTCTAGCTAAGTCATAACCTTTTGTCCTAGCGGCTTCCAATGCATCTCTATCGTAGCCCTCTGTTTTCTTACGCTTCTGTAGTCCTTTTGCGAAAGAAGATTCTGGCAACGATTGTATAAACAACTTAGTTATTTGTTCTCTTGCTGCTTCATATCCTACTTTCTGGCTTGGGTCTAACGCACCCACTTGCGCGTCTAGCGTCCGCAGCACGTTAGCAACAAACGCTGGAGGCACGGAATCGCCCGTGTACATGGTTGAGTCATTAGGGTCAAAGATCTCAACATCCATACCCATTTCTGTGAATTCATCTATTGCCATGTTTCTTTCACCATTGTTTCCAAACGAAAACACGGCGGAGTTTCCCTGTGCCTTGGGGTCTTTTACACCTAAGAAGAATGTACCCTTACGAGTCAGAGGGAAGTATGGGTCTTCTTTTGCTTGTCTTAGGAGTTGACCAAGAAGCTCGTTCTTAAGATTAGTCTTAACTTCTTGAGGTGCTTCTAGCTCGTCTATCCTGCCCTCTAATGCTTTTAGTAGTTGATCGTATTGATACTTGTAGAAGTCACGAAGGTTGGTGTACGCCCTTTGCCCTTCTGGGCCTAACTTATCAAACTCTCTTCTAAGCTCTTTATATATGGTTAGCTTTTTGCCTTTATAGTCAGAAAAATCTTTTGACGGGTCTACTCCCTCTATGGTGCTGTCGTATACGACGTTGTTAAACCTATCTCTTATTTCTTGGGTAGCCTTGTTACCCCACTGCAGTATGGGCAGCAGTTTTTTTCGTGTGACTTGCTCTGACCTACCAAGATCGCCACGTTGGTTTTCTATAGCTTCAAGAACATCTGTAGCACCGTCTAACCCTAGTGAGTCTGCCCAATCCCCAACACTACTGTTCGGTAAGAACCCACCTACTACCCTCTTGGCTGTTACAGAAGCAGGGTTTTGAGGGCCAGAAAATATACCCTTTATTCTGTTTGCTAGTACTTTCCTACTCGTCTTACTGAACGCACCCGCAGTGCGGTTCTTCAAAGCCTCACCTATAGCAGCCACTTCTCTAGGCGAAGAACTATTAGATATTGTGCCTAGCCCTCTATACTGTGGAGCAGGCGCTAGTATCTGTTCTATAAGAGCATTAACTTCTTTAGATACAGGCTTGGTATCTTTCTTTACAGAAAGTCTAAATAGCTTGCGTATAGCGTTCTTGAATCGGTCAAAGGCACTTAGCTGCTCACCTTTTATGTTTATCCTAGCAAGCCTTTGCTGGAACATAGGATTACTGAACGCTTCTGCCACAAACTCTTCTAGGTTTTCTGAGCCGTACAGCCCTTGTAACTGATCTTTCACGCTATCGTATATGGTTTGTAACTGCACCGTTACTGGGTGTGCCGGTTTTGCCAGTGTGTTTATTGTGGCCGCGTGAGTCATTTCGTGTAGAAGCGTAGCTACAGACATACCTTCGGCAACGTCTTGATTTAGCACTACAGTGTTTTCTACCTCGTCAACAAGCAGTGATAGCCTTCTAGTCTGTTCTATAGTGGCATCAGGGGGTAGTTGTGTAAGTATGCTTTCCGTACTTGGGTAGTACTGCCCATATATAGGGTCACCTCCTACTAACTCGCTAATTCTTCTGGACAGAAACTTATCTACCTCAGAAGCGTTTTCCGGTAAGTTTTCTTGTAACCTCGCAAACCTGACTCTAGTGGTGCCCACTAAAGGTATTAGCTTTCTAGCAATCTGTTGGATGTTCTTGTTAGACGTGTTTTTTGCAACAGCTTCCAGAGCACCTTTTATATCACCAGCCTGTAATGCAGTGACGGCATTGCTCGGTAGCGGTGCGTCCAGACCTTTTACACCTCTGCCCAGTAGGTATAGTTCACCAACATCTAGGTTTGACCCTTCTATACCAGCTATCACTGCATCTGTATATTCTTTAGCTTCTGCAGTGGACAGCCCCATAGCCCTAGCTTCTTGCATCAGTTCTTTACGACTTAATACAGTTTCTCCGCCTGTATCTTCCTTAGCTAGTTCTACTTCTCTTGTAGATGATACACCTTCGACCAGAGCCTCTTCTTCTGCTTCAACCCTAAGCCTTGCTTCAGCCTCTGTTTCTGTAGGCGTTACGGCCTCTTGAGTTTCTACTGCGGGTAGTTCTGCTTGCCCTGCTAAGGCTCTACCTGCTTGTGCTTCTAACCCAGTGCCCGCTACTTTTGCCTGTAGCTTTCTTACTGCTTCGTTCTTAGAAAACGCTGTAATTTCTGGTGCGTCCTCTATGTCTATGACGCCTTCTTTTTGCTTACCTCTAAATACCGGCCCTGTGTCGCCAAACTTAAATTCAAGTTCGTTGTTAGGTAGTTCTGTTACTGTAGGTACTTCTACACCAGCTACCTGTTGAGGTTTTGGCTCTTCTTTCTTTTTCTTCTTACCCTTCCTGCCGTTAATCTTAAAGCCCATACCTTCAAGCGTTTCTACTTTACTTGCGGCCGTTAATGCAGGGTCGCTGTCTCCAGTTCCAGTAGCAGATCGTCCAGCGCTATCGTCAACATCTCCCACTGTTCCTCGTTCAGACTCAACAGTGCTGGCGGTATCGCTGTCTCCTTCTGACTTTGGTGCGCCCTGTATATCACTCGGAACGCTGACTCCACTTGGCTCTTCTGTAACTTCTGTAACTTCTGTAACTTGGGCTTGTCGTTCATTTTCAAGAGTCCTAGCTATGCTGTCTTGTATTGCCAAGCTGTTTTTTAGCTTACTAACAGCATCCCTAAAATTACTTTTTACTTCTGCGTTGTTTAAGTCTTGGCCTACAAACTTCGCTGCCTTTGAACCTTTACGGATACCAAAATTTTTAAGATCTTCAGCAGTTATAGGTCTTTCTGCTGCGGGCTGAGCCTCCGTTTCTGCTGCGGGCTGTACCTCTGTTTCTACTTCGGGGGCAACTTCTATCGCTGCATCTGTTACTTCTTCAACGTCGCCAGTTTCAGTAGCTTCGCGTGTCGCTTCTGTATCGGTGGTGCCTGCTAATGTTTCATCAGTTACAGCAGCCATTCTTTGGCTAATTTCTTCTTCTGTAAGCCCTACTCCTGTAGCCAATCTTGAGCTAATTTCTTTTCTTTCTTTTTGCGTAGCTTCCACGACTCTAGGGTCTGCGGCTACTTGTGCCTTAACTTCTTCTTGTGTAGCTGTAGGATCTCTATCTAGTACTTCTTCTAAAGCTAGCTGTATAGCAGTCCTATCCGCACCTTCAAGCTCTTGAGAACTCACAAACTCTGGGTCTAAGAAACTACTAGCTATACCACCTGTGTCGTCTGTAGTTTCTACACCTGCATCGGGGTCAGAGGTAGGCGTGGTAGTTGGCGTTGGTGTTGTATCCACACCAATACCGGCAGCGCTTGTAGTACCTCTGATAGCACCACCCAACAAGCCACCTGCTATGCCCGCCTCTCTATATTCGGCAAGCGCTTCTTCATTATCTAATGGTAGACCAGCTTGAGCACGCTCAAGTATCTGTTGACCTATTTCTGTAGGTGCCTCCACTACTGCACCTAGACCTACCCCCTTTGTGCTTCTAGTAAATATACCGCCGCCGGTTAGTGCTTTTTCTGTAACACCTAACCTAGAAACGCCACCAACTAATAAGCGGTCAACAATACCGTCTAACAACGCTTGAGGCAGTGCGGTAAGGAAAGCAGCGCCTTCATTTATCTCAGTTCTAAACCCTTGGTCTATGGCTTCTTTTTGGCGTTCACGGTTCATACCGTAGAAAAACGGCAGATTTGCAAGGGTGGCACCGGCAATACCAGCAGCGACAGCACCTATACCTACAACGGGAGCAGCGGCAGCGGCAGCAATACCACCAGCAATACCAGCAGCCGTAGCAGGGGCACTCTCAGCAGCGACGCCGCCAAGGTAGGAGAAGAAGTCTCCAGCACCTTCAATGTCGTCAAACTTAGTTTGGTAGCGCGATTTACGCTGTATGTCAGCTTCGTTATTAAGAGCGACTTCCGCGCCGTACTCTTCAAGTCCTTCTAGCCCAAGTACGCTGCCTATACCCTCTAAACCAGAGCCAGTGGCTTGCGCTATAAGATCTGTGCCTATATCCAAACCGCGAGAGAAACTACCCCTCTGCGCTTCACTAGCTCTTTCTCTTAGGTTAGCTAGTTCCCCTTCTAGCTGCGTTAATTTAGCACGGCGTCTATCTACCGCCTCTTTACTGTAGGCTTCATATATAGAAGGGCCGACACGTTTTCTATTTATAGCTGCAGCTAGCTGCTCTCTAGTAGCGTTCTCAGGAGCTTCTACTGTTTCGCTGGTGCCGTCATCTAACAGTACGTTGTATGAGCGCATGAGTCGTTAACTACTGCGGCAGCGCAGCAAAGTTCTGTATTTGGTCAACAGAAACTTCTTTTCTACCTCGTATAGCGTCAGCTTGCTCGGTTAGACGTTGGAGCACCTCATCACTAGCACCTAGTTTTTCGTACATTTCTTTTTCTACAGATTTTTTAAGTTCGTTTAATTCTTCAGCTTCTTCTTCGTCTAGTTTATTTTGCTTCCTTAGCGTTTCTAGCGTCAGGTATCTTTGGTTGGTACTGAATACTGTTGTAAGCGCCTCTGCTCTAGCTTCTCTAATATTGTTTATGGCAGAAGTTATTGTAGTAAGCTCTGTCACGTCTCTTGATACTTGTCTATCTAGTTGCTTACTAATTAGATCGGCCCTTCTAAATGCTTGTGTCGCTTTATCGCTTTGGAAATCAAATTGATCCCGCACAAACTGTCTATTTTGTCGTACATCTTCTGCAGTTAGCTGCGATAGCGTGTCCATTGCTTGCCGTCTATCTGCTTTAGCAGCGTCTATAGCAGCGTTTATAGATTGGTTTGTTTGGTCTGCAATCTTTACATCTACTTCCATTGCAAGCGTATCAACACCTTGCTTCTTAGATAGTGCTAATTGTTTAAGTTGATCTTGCCCTGCTTCAGTTTCACTTATAGCAGTTAGAGCATTACCCATAAGTTGACCGAACGAGTCACCCCCACGACCAAACGCTGCAAAGATGTTACGACGCATCTGTGCTTGTTGCTTATCCGGATCTTGCAGTTCGTTATATAGCGTTTCTTGTTCTTGCCGCATACGCTCAAACTTCTGCGCTTTATCTGTCCTACCTGCAACTTCTTCTGCTCTAAGCCTTGCTGTTTCTCCAGCAGCAGCTATACCTTCTGTCCCCATACCAGCCATACTCGTTAGGCTACCTTTGAGTCCTTCCGGTAACACTTCCATCACAGACTTAGGCTTTGTAAATGGACTTGCTTCTGGGACAACACTTGCTATTCCACCATCAGCAGTGTTAGAAGTAGTTGTTGGTGAGTTTTCTTGTTCTGCCGCTAAGTTAACTGCCTCTATACCGGCTAACCCTGCTAAATCAGGTTCTTCTGCACGTATAGCATCTAGTTCCGCTTGTTTTTCTGCTTCTGCTCTTGCTTCTTTCTCTGCTCTTTCTTGTTTCTTCTTTTCCCCTCGTTTTCTTAGGCGCTCTTCGTATTCTGGGGTTCCAAGCCTGTATTCTTGGCCTTGAAATTTTTCCATACTTCTACGAAATTTACTCAACGGGGATTCTGGAAATTCAAAATCGGCAGCAGATCCTCTGCTTTCGCGCAACTTACGACGCGCTTCTTCTGTCAAACCACCTCCGTTGTACCCAACAATACCGCCGCTAGCCATCATAGGTTGTTGTGGCTGTTGTGGCTGTTGTGCTTGTTGTGGTCGTGGTTGTTGTGGCTGCTGCTGCCTTCTTTGGGCCTCTTGCTGAGCTATAGTGCCAGACACTTGGCGTAGTTTTTCTTGAAAGACTTGACCTTCCATCTGGTCTTTTATGGTTCCGGGCTGCTGCTGTTGACTCATAGTCAGTTGGTTCTGTGCAGCCTTCATATCTGACTGCACTTTCTGCAGGGCAAGCAGGTACATAAGTTCTTGTGTGACTTTGTACTTTTCTTTTAGCTGCTGTGGGTTGTATACCTCGGCAAGCTCATCGACTTCTCTGTCCATTGGAATCATTAGCCGCCTCCTGCTTCTAAAGCAGCATCCACGTAAGGAATACCTGTTTTACCTTCTTCTTGGTCTTTCTCTACTGAGGTTTGATTGCCTCCACCAAACAACGCTGACAGGATGTCTCCTAGACCGCCGCCAGAAAGTATGTTGCTCAACTGACTAGGCTGTGAGTAGCTATAAGACTGTGTTGTAAGTGGTAGTGTACCAAGCAGTGACTGCATAAACTGTACGTTCTTGTATGGAAAATCTCGTTCTTCTTCAAACTGTGCTAGATCAGCAGCTATACCTTCCGATTCTATACCTCGTTGTATGTCCCCTGCTTTACTTTGCGCTGCAAGTGCATCAAGCCCGAAAACATTTGCAGCATCTTTTGCTGCCTGTTGACGTTGTTGTTCTGTATTAAACTGTTGACGAGCGGTGTCAAACGCTGACGCATACCCTTTGCCTGTTATGTCGGCTAAGTTGCGCTGTAAGATATTATCGCGTTCTAGGTCTGCAATAGCTTGGCGAGAACCGCCAAATGCACCTGATCTAGTAAACCTACCCGCTTCTTCTTGCCTACTTATTTCTGCTTGTCTACGTGCTTCTTCTAACTGTGGATTTAACACTGCTTGTAGGTATGGGTTCATATACTCACCCACTATACCTGTAGCAGCAGGAGCATTAGCCCCCTCTGTGGTCATTGCAGGAGCGCCAGACGCAGCAAAAGTTCCGGGGTTAAATGCACCCATACTTGTAGTAGGTACAGTTAGGTTAGCTATACCTTGAAACGCTGTATCCTGTAGCCCAGATTGCCCTGCAGTAAGTGGCCCTGTGTAGGCTTGATAGCCTTGGTCAGCAAGTGCCCGCCCTCTGCCCAGCATGTCGGTAACATAGGGGCCAGCATAGCTAGCAAGTGAATCTGATCTACCTGTTTTTTGAGGCGTGAAGTCTGTGTAGCCCCCTGCTCCAGCGTTCCCACCAGTACCATCACCAGTTCCGTTTGGCATAGTGCCTCCTACCCTAGAAGCATAGATAGCTCTTTACCTGCATCTATGTTCTTCTGTTGTGTTTCTTTTCCTGTGCCTTGTCTACGCACTTTGTCCATAAACTCATGTAGTTTTTTAGCGCCCGCATTAGAGTTGCCGTTGCCTAGAAGAGCCACTAAGTCCGCTGGTAGTACAAACTCACCGTCACTGAGCCTAGCTTCTTGTCCGTTATCTATTCTAGCGGGCACCTTATCGGCCTGCCCGTCTGTAGCTCCACCTAAATATCTACCTTGTGAGAGGTTTGCTATACCTCCAGTTGCGAACATGCGATCTGGCCCCGCCATACCTACTTGTTTGGCTTCAGGGTCGTATTCTTTTTCTTCTTTTTTTGCTGGAGCTGCTATTGGAGGCTGTCCAGCAGCTATACCTTGGGCTTGTGCTGCTGCTTTTGCACGAGCTTCTTCTACGGTCATAGGCTCGGTTTCTGGCTTTTGTGCAAAAATGGTATCAGAGAAGTATCTGCGCCCTGCTGATCCGGGCCTTCTATTAGGGTCTGCTTGCATAGGCACGCGCTCACGCACTGCAGAGTATTCGGGAATATCGCCTTGGTATCCAGTGGTGAGCGCGTGCCTATG
>Ga0209535_1001208_pt1 | contig 17727 bp, 23 predicted proteins | sample LinPmetageLP28_FD_184041 | JGI IMG/M metagenome (GOLD analysis project Ga0209535, IMG submission 184041) | Marine viral communities from the Pacific Ocean - LP-28 (SPAdes) (version 2) | ecosystem: Environmental > Aquatic > Marine > Oceanic | place: Pacific Ocean | collected 2009-08-22 | reverse complement strand
ATAATGGGTATGGTGACAAAGTTCACGCTTCTCATAATGCTGAAGTATTTCTTGGAACACCAAGAAACTTTAACTTAGGACTTGCTGTCAATTTCTAAAATGATAAATCAAAGGGGGGATTAATTTCCCCCTTTTTATCAAAAAAAAACACTTGACAAGTTCAAGTTTTTGTTGTATATTAAGGTATGGAAAATGGGAATTTTACAACCTATAAGAATCGGAGTTAGTTATATATCAAAATATTTATTACGATAGAAGATTAAACAAAATGCATATATGGGATGACAAATTTGGTCATCAAACTTTTCGTTATAAGAAGTATGCTTACACTAAAAATAAAGGTGGAACTTTCATATCACTATATGGTGATAGGTTAAAAAGGATAACAGGTTGGGAAAAAGGACAAACGGATTTGTTTGAATCTGATGTCAATCCAGAGATTAGAGTTTTAGTAGATAATTATACAGAATCAGATGAACCTTCTACAAATCATACAACAATGATATTTGATATTGAGGTAGAAGTAACTACTGGATTTCCCAATGTAGATAAAGCGGAAAATAGAATAACTGCGATAGGTTTTAATGACGCTAGAACTGATGAGTATTTTTGTTATGTATTAGATACTGATAATAAATTGAACTTGGATGGGGATAGAACTACAATCGATGGTAATGAAATAGTAGTATCGTTCTCAGATGAATATGATCTACTAAATGCTTTCTTTAAAAAATACATGGAAATAAAACCAACCATACTAACCGGTTGGAATGTTGAATTTTTTGATGTACCATACCTTTACAATAGGGCATCTAATGTAGTTGGTAAAAATATTGCTAATTTATTGTCTCCCATCATGAAAGTCAATTGGAGTGATTTTAGTAACAGATATAAAATTGCTGGTGTTAGTATATTAGATTATCTTGCATTGTATAAGAGATTTACATTTAGTGAAAAGTCATCTTATAGATTAGATGCAATTGGAGAGTATGAGGTTGGTGAAAAGAAAGTTGCATATGAGGGAACATTAAATGATTTATATGAAAAAGATTTAGATAAGTTTATACAATATAACTTACAAGATGTCAAGTTAGTTAAAAAATTAGATGATAAGTTGGATTTTATTGAGATTGCAAGAGGTTTGGCTCATCTTGGTCATTGTCCTTATGAAGATGTGTTTATGAGTTCACGATACCTTGAAGGTGCTATTTTAGTCTATCTAAAAAAGAAAAACATTGTTGCACCAAACAAGCCACCAAGACCAAGTAAATTTAATAACAATAATACTTTTGTAGGGGCTTATGTCCAAGACCCACAGAGGGGTAAACATAATTGGGTATTTGATTTAGATATTACTTCTATGTACCCATCTTGTATTATGTCTCTAAATATATCACCCGAAACAAAAATTGGTAAATTAGAAGGGTGGAGTCCTCAAGAATTCTTAAAAAAGAATCATAAAAAAACATACTCTGTAACAAATGATAAACAAGTACTAGGAAGATTTACTGAGTCGGAATTAAAAGATTACTTATCGGATAAGTCTATTGGTGTGGCTACAAATGGAGTAATGTACCGTACTGATAAAGATGGATTGTTACCAGCTCTACTACGAAAATGGTTTGATGAGAGGGTTGAGTATAGAAAACTATCTAAAAAGTTCTTTGAGGATGGTGATAAAGAAAAATCAGATTACTTTGATAGGAGACAGCATCTACAAAAAATTGTATTGAATAGTTTGTATGGTGTATTAGGATTATCAACTTTTAGATTTTATGATTTAGATAACGCTGAAGCTGTTACTTATACCGGTCAATCACTAATTAAATTTACAAAGAAGATAGCCAATAACTTCTACAACAAAGAATTGGGTGATGATAAAGATCATTGTATTTATATAGATACAGATTCAGTTTTTTATTCTGCTACACCTATAGTTCAAAAAAGATTTCCAAGTGTTAATATCAACGATGAAGATAAAATGTCTAAGGCTATTTTAAAAATAGCTGATGAAGTTCAGTTATACCTTAATAATAGTTATGATTATTTTGGTAAAAAGTTTTGTAATTTGGATAAACATCGGTTTGATATAAAACAAGAGGTTATTGCTAAGAGTGGTTTGTTTGTTACTAAGAAAAGATATGGTTTAAAAATCATAAATGACAATGGTAAAAAAGTAAATAAAATGATGGTCAAAGGATTGGATACAGTTCGATCTAGTTTCCCAACTGCTATGAGAACCATGTTAAGTAAATTACTAGAAGATATTTTAATGGATGTTCCAAAAGAACAATTGGATAAGTTTATAATTAATTTTAAAAATAGTATGAAATTAATGGATTTTGATAAGATAGCAATACCTACAGGTGTTAAGAATGTTAAAAAATATAAGGTAGAAGATGGTGCCATATTTAAATCTTATAAATTGGGAACACCTGTTCATGTTAAAAGTTCATTATATTATAATGATATGTTAAAACATCTAAACATATCAAAAAGATATAGTGAGATATATGATGGTGAAAAAATTAAATGGGTTTACTTGAAAAAAAATCCAATGGGGTTGGATACAATTGCTTATAAGGGACATGAGGATCCAGTAGAGATCATGTCTTTTATCAGAGAATTTATAAATCCAAGTAAACTTTATAAACAAGCTTTACATAAAAAAATAATGATGTTTTATGAAGCACTCGGATGGGGCGAACCAACTGATGCTACTAAAACAATGGAAAGATTTTTTTGATTTTGAGAAATAAACTTACTATATATATGTATATATGGTTATAATTAAACAGGAGAAGTTGCAATGCAAAAGAAAAAACTAACTAGTTTCATTGATAAGTATTACTTAAATGGAATTGTTAATTCAGTAATTTTAAACAGTAAATCAAGTAAGATATCTACTCAGTTTATATCAAGTGATAAAACTTTGATGGGTGTGTTAGAAATGGACAAGTGGACATTTGAAGATGCTGAAGTTGGTGTGTATAGTACAGATCAATTATTAAAGTTACTTAGTGTACTTGATGAGGATATTAATATATCGATAACAAAGGCAGGTGATAAATCCATATCACTAAAATTAACTGATTCTATATCAGCTGCAGAGTATGTGTTAAGTGATACATCAATTATCAATAAACCACCAGCTCTTAAAAGTTTACCACAAAACTTTGAGTTAAAGATAGACATGACACCATCCGTTATGAGAAAATTTATCAAAGGTAAAGCTGCTTTACCTGAAACTGATAACTTTACTATTATAACAGATGGTAGTAGTACAAAGATTGTTATTGGTCATTCTACTATAAATACCAATAGGGTTACTATTCCTGTCACAACTACAGAATCAGCTGACATTGACAACCTACCTTTCAATGCTAATATTTTTAAAGAAGTATTGGGTGCTAATATAGAGTGTGAAAGTGCTACATTAGAAGTTAGTAGTGAAGGTTTGGCTAGAATAACATTTAATATAGATGATACTTCTGTAACATATTACTTAGTATCGATACAAGACCTAGACTAAATGGTGGATAAGTTGAAAGTAAATAAAGTTTATTCAGGTAATTCTTTGGATGTCTTAAAGACATTTCCTGATGAATCAATTGATATGTGTATAACATCTCCGCCTTATTGGGGCCTTCGTGATTATGGAACAGAAGGTCAGGTTTGGGGTGGAGATGATGAATGTGATCATGAATTTAAATCATCAACTAGAAAGTTACATAGTGGTAGTTGGGGTGAAAAAGATAATGCTTTACCCCATCAGAAGAATGCTACCATATTAAATTGGGAAGTTGAAGATAGAACTTGTAGTAAGTGTGGAGCTTGGAAGGGTGAGTTGGGATTAGAACCCACACCCGAAATGTTCATCAGTAATCTATGTGATATATTTGATGAGATTAAACGAGTGTTAAGACCACATGGTAGTTGTTATGTAAATCTCGGTGACTCTTATTGTAGGAATCCAGGTCAACAAGATCAAAGTGGAAAAACAGGTATCAAGACGTTTAAGTATAACTATAATTTCAAACACAAGAAAAACTATGGTTCGGCTTACAAAACAAAGTCATTGGTTCAAATACCAAGTAGGTTTGGTATTGAAATGACCAATCGTGGATGGGTATTAAGGAATGAAATAATATGGCATAAACCTAGTTGTTTACCTGCGTCAGTACAAGATAGATATACTGTTGATTTTGAGAAGATGTTTTTCTTTACAAAGAATCCTAAGTATTATTTCAAACAACAGATTGAAGAAACGAAAGATTCATTACAAAGAAATAAAAGAACAGTATGGCATATAAACACTGCTTCATTTAAAGATGCTCACTTTGCTGTCTATCCACCAAATTTGATAGAAAGTCCTATTGATGCTAGTTGTCCTGAATTCGTTGATAAGAAAACTGGTAAACCAAGAGAACGAGTTATAGAAAAAAATCAAGATAAGGTTACAACATATCATGATAAAGGATATCAAGATGGAAGAGATGATTCAGAGTTTGAACCTGGTATTGTACTTGATCCTTTCTTTGGTAGTGGTACAACAGCTCAAGTAGCAATGAGTCAAGATAAAGATTGGGTTGGTATCGAATTGAATCCAGAATATGAAAAGATTTCTGTAAAAAGATTGAAACCTAAGATAGTTGAAAAGAAAACACGAGATAAAGCTAATAAATTTTGGGATGTTAAATGAAAAAAAGTAATCATACCCTTTGGGTAGAAAAGTATCGGCCACAATCACTCGACAAGTATATTGGGAATGAACATCTCAAAAGTAAAGTCGAAGTGTATTTAGAGAGTGGAGATTTACCACACCTTTTGTTATTCGGTAAGGCTGGTACAGGTAAAACCACTCTCGCAAAATTACTCGTTAATAACATTGAATGTGACTATATGTACATAAATGCTTCCGATGAGAATAATGTTGATACAGTTAGAACTAAGGTGAAAAACTTTGCTTCTACAGTTGGGTTTAAGGATATGAAAGTAATCATACTTGATGAGTGTGATTATATAACACCTAATGCTCAAGCTGCTCTCCGTAATCTTATGGAAACATTTAGTAGGCATTGTAGGTTCATCTTAACTTGTAATTTTGTAGAAAGAATAATCGATCCTATACAAAGTAGATGTCAATCATTTCAGATTATTCCACCATCAAAAGGTGAAGTTGCAAAACATATTCACGAAATTCTTATAAGTGAAAACATAATCTCTAAAATGGATGACTTGAAAGTATTGATCGATAGTGGATATCCTGATATCCGTAGAGTAATAAATGCAGCTCAAAGAAATGTGGTCAATGGTAAACTTAAATTAGATACTACTAGTATAATTCAAAATGATTATAAGTTAAAATTACTGAAGATACTAGAAACCCAAAACAAAAAAGATGCATTTCAAAACATACGACAATTACTATTAGACGCAAAGGTCACAGATTTTGCAGACTTATTTCGACTTCTATATGATGAGGTTGATGGTTATGGTAAAGGTCATTTAGCAGAATGTATTTTAGTTATAGCTAGATACGAATTGTCAGATGGTCAGGTAGTTGATAAAGAAATCAATGCTATGGCGATGTTAATAGAATTACTAACAATAATAAAGTAGGAGTATAAATGTATTACGAAGTACAAGTTATGTTTGTTGAAGAGATACAGACAAAGAATGGTGTAAAAGAGAAAAGGGTACGGAAAAATTACCTTGTTGATTGTGAAGCAGTTAGTGTAGCTGAAACAAAAATAAATGAATACTTAAAAGACAGTCCTTATGTATTTGAAGTGAAAGTTGTAAAAGAGTCAAGAATATTAGAGGTAGTGGGATGAATATGAAAGCACAAAAACCAATAAAACAACCACAGAAACAGATAAACATAAACGATACTGAATCTGTAAAGTGTGAAGATTGTGGAAATTATTCTTTTATTCAATCTTATTTTATAAGAAGAATATCAGCAATACTTTCACCCAATGGACAAGAGACTATGATGCCAATACAAGTATATAGTTGTGGTAATTGTGGTACAGTACCATCAAATATGATGCCAAAAGGCGATGAGTAAGAAGAGTACAGGTGCTGGTAAAGGTGATAAATTAAGAAGAGGAGTATCTCAAAATGAGTGGGAAAAAAAGTGGGAAAAAATCTTTGGTAAAAAAGAAAAGCCTGTTCGACCACATAAGTCAGGTAACAGCAGTTCAAAGTCATAATTATTGGAACGATATATCAGACGAAGATAAAAAGACTTGGTCTAATTATATGGTCAATAGATTTTTATCTATGAAACCAGATTGGGTTGAATTGGTAAATGAATTACAAAAGTATAGCTTACAGCCAAAAGAGTTATATAAATTATACACAAATATTTTACCAAAAGGCAAACAATGGTTAAAATATACAAAGAGGAAAGATGATATGAGTTATCCAAATTGGTTAGTTAATGTTATAGTAAATAATGAAGAATGTAGTAAACGAGAGTCGGTAGAAATGATTGATATATGGATGTTAACTGAAGGTGGTATGCTTGAATTGGGGGAAATATGTCGAAAGTGGGGAGTTGAAGAAAAAAAGATAAAGAAAGCCGGACTTAATGTAGTAGGAAGTTCACCTAAAGGAAATTTATAAAAAAAGCTTGACTTATATACAAAAAATGTTGTATATTCAAGTATCAATTAGGAGAAGTATATGAAGCTTATAAAAGATACACCACATTCAAAACCAACAGACACCAACATCGTATCTCAGATGGAATCGGAATGGCCTGAAATGACCACCGAGTTTAAAAGATTACAGAGAGAACAATATGAATTGTTCTGTCACAAACAACATGATTATGGGCCAGGTAATATATCAGTTGGTTCACCACTATTAACAGAAGAAGATATTAAGTTATCACTTACTGGTTTATGGTTCAGAATTAATGACAAAATACAGAGAGTTAAAACTTTACTGATGGGTAATAAAATAAATGCTGTTGCGGGTGAGCCATTAGAAGATGCCTTTTTAGATATGAGTAATTATGGAATTATGGCAACTATTGTAAAGAATGGTAAGTGGGGTAAGTAATGAAAAGAATAAGTTACAGTCAATATAGTCAATGGGATAGTTGCCCGTATAAATGGAAGTTAAATTACATTGATAGGTTAAGTCAATTTACAGATAGTATTCACACGATGTTTGGTACTTCTATGCATGAGGTGTTACAAACTTATCTTACTGTTATGTATAATGATACGGTCAAAATGGCAGATGCTCTTCCATTAAGTGATATGTTATTACATAGGATGAGAACTAATTATGTTAATATAATGAAGAGAAATGGTGGTACAGAGTTCTGTAAACAAAATGATATGGAAGAGTTCTATCAACATGGACTAATTATATTAGAGTGGTTTAAGAAGAAGAGGGCCAATTACTTTAGTAAGAAAGGTTATGAGTTGGTTGGTATAGAAGTTCCAATAAATTATGAACTACCCAACAAGATTAAATTTATCGGTTATATGGATGTAGTTATATATGATAAGGTTAGGGATAGATATAAGATTATAGACATCAAAACTTCAACAATGGGTTGGAATAAATATCAAAAGGCTGATAAGAATAAAACAGATCAATTATTATTGTACAAACAATTTTATGGTGCTGAAAATAACATATCATTGGATAAGATAGATGTAGAATATTTTATTGTCAAACGTAAGTTGTATGAGGGGTTAGATTTCCCACAAAGAAGAGTTCAAACATTTAGTCCTGCTAGTGGTAAACCATCAGTTAATAAAGTTATTACCAATCTAAATCAATTTATAGATGAATCTTTTATTGATGGTGAGCACAATGTAAACCATACTTATATAAAACGACCAACTAAAAAGAATTGCAAGTGGTGTGAATTCAATCAAACCAAACATTGTGACTCAGGAGTAAAATAATGTTATCTACTATAACAGTTAGGATAAAACTTTCAGATTTTATAAATACAGATCGTGAAGCACAAGTAATGAATATGATAAATAAAACTCATAATGATTTACGGTCAGTTATTTTATTACACTTGTGGTATGAGAATGATGAACTTAGTGCAAGTGATATACGAAAGTTTTTAGAGAAGTGGCAAAATAAAATGTTCTTTAAGACAAAGATTAGACATGATTCAAAACTAAATTTTGATGAGTTTGTATTTTTTGATATAGTTCCAAGTAAAATTTCTCAAGGTGAGAGATATAGATTTAAATATGAGTATCAAGATGCTAACAATATTATGGGTGGATTAAATCAGTTATATGATTGTGTAAAATTTATTACTTCAGATAAACCTAATAAGAGACAGAAACGAAATGACTACGAAGATTAAAATTGGTGTTGTAGGAAGTAGAGTTTATACAGATAGAAAAAAAGTAAAGGATTTAATATTTGAAATAAAAACAAAGTATGATGATGAGGTAGAAATAGTAAGTGGTGGGCAAAAAGAAGGAGTAGATGGATTTGCTAAAAAGTTTGCCCTTGAATTTGATATGAATTATGTAGAATTTCCACCATCACATTATAGTCATAACATGCATTGTAAGTTACCAGCCACACAATATAATAAACCATATTATATTAGTAATTACTTTATGAGAAACAAACAGATAGCTGAATATTGTAATATAGTAATTGCATTTATACCAATCGGTGTAGAATCACGAGGAACTATGGATACCATTAGACACGCCGAGAGAGAAAAAAAAATGGTAAAAATAATAAATTAGTGATACTTATATATATGTATATATAGAAAAGAATTGGGGGTTTTACATGGATTATAAATTAACATCGGTAAAAATATTACAAGACTTATATAAAAAGTTTAAATTAAATGCATTGTCTGATGAGTTTACATTACAAAAATTAGTAAATCGGTCAATGGATTTGTATTTAGTGGATAGTGATTTTAAATCACAAATACATAAATATGAAAATTTAAAAGTGAGTGGGAGTCGGCTATGATGAAAAAAACAGAACAGAATATTCAAAAGATGAGTGACAATCAATACCACATGGAACAGAGGATTATTACCATGTTGAATAAAATGGAAGAAACTCAGTTAAAAATTATAGAAGTATTAGAAAGAATAACTTCTAACTTTCCAAAAAAAGAAAAGCAATTATTAAACGATTAAGAGGGTTATATGGCTAAGAAAAAGATTTTACTATTATCAGATGACTTGAGAATGTCATCAGGCGTCGGAACGATGTCAAAAGAATTCGTAATAGGTACAATCCAACATTACGATTGGGTTCAAGTCGGTGGTGCTATAACACATCCAGATCAAGGTAAAGTAATTAATATGGATGAAACAATACGTAATGAAACCGGTATTAAAGATGCCAGTTTAACTATTTATCCTACAAATGGTTATGGTAGTCAAGATTTAATTAGAGAAGTATTGAAACGAGAAAATCCCGATGCAATTCTACACTATACTGATCCAAGATTTTGGGGGTGGTTGTATGAGATGGAACATGAGATCAGACAAGAAATTCCAATATTTTATTATAATATTTGGGATGATTGGCCAGCACCACATTACAATGAATTCTTCTACGAGTGTTCTGATTTAATAATGAATATATCAAAACAAACTGTAGCTATCGTAAAAGAAGTTGCAAAACAGAAACCAAGAACAGATTGGGATTCTACCTATGTACCACATGGTATTAATAGTGATGTATTTAAACCAATACAAACTGATAGTTCAGATTATAAAATGGTAACAGAAATGCGTAGACAACTTGGTGCAAACAAAATAGAGTTTGTAGTTTTCTATAATAATAGAAATATTCGCCGTAAGAATCCAGGTGATGTTGTATTGGCATTTAAAACATTCTGTGATATGTTATCAAAAGAAGAAGCTGATAAATGTGCTCTAATAATGCACACATCACCAAAAGACCAAAATGGTACAGACTTACCAGTTGTTGCTAATACATTAGCTCCTAATTACAATGTTTTGTTTAGTGATCAAAAAGTAAGTGGTCAACAATTAAATGCTATGTATAATTTAGCAGATGTTACAGTTAATATGGCATCCAATGAAGGATTTGGATTGGGAACTGCCGAGTCTTTAATGGCAGGAACACCAATCATTGTTAATGTTACTGGTGGATTACAAGATCAATGTGGTTTTAAATTAGATGGTAAATTTTTAACTGAAAAAGATTATGATGAAATACAATCATTACATGATGACAGAAAATGGAAAGATAACGAAGATTTGACTTGGGGGGATTGGGTGAAACCTGTTTGGCCATCTAACAGATCATTAGCTGGTTCGATACCAACACCATATATTTTTGATGATAGGTGTAGATTTGATGATGTAAGTGAAAACATTAAAGAATGGTATGATATGGATAAAGAAAAAAGAGATGAATGTGGTAAGTTAGGTCATGAGTTTGTGATGGGTGATGATTCTATGATGAGTGCAAAAAATATGAGTCAAAACTTTATAGATCATATGGATACTGCATTTGATAAGTGGAAACCAAGAAAGCGTTATAGTATATTTAAAGCATAGGAGGACATTATGCCAAGAATAAAAAAAACTACAAAAAGAAAAAATATTACAGGTAACTTTAGAGGTTCAGAAGATATTTTTTGGAGTAAAGTTGTCAGAGGTTTTAAGAAACTTTTAGAATCACCGTTTAAATAAGAGGTTATAGTATGAGTGATAAACCAATATGTTTAGTTACTGCACCAGTTGCTACGAGAAGTGGGTATGGTGCACATAGTAGAGATATATGTAGGTCTTTAATTAAATTAGATAGATATGATGTACGGATATGGCCGGTAAGGTGGGGAAGTACTCCAATGAACGCTTTACATAAAGATGATCCAAATGATATAATTATTATTGAGAGATTATTAGAAAGTCCAAATATCGAAAGACAACCAGAAATACATATACACATAGTTATTCCAACTGAGTTTCAACCAGTTGGTAAATACAACATAGGTATTACAGCTGGGTTAGAAACCAATCTATGTAAGCCTGAGTGGATACAGGGGATGAATAAAATGAACTTGAACTTAGTTCCCTCTAAGTTTGTACATAATACATTATCTCAACTTGTATATAATATTCAAGATGATAAGACACAACAAGTAACAGGTCAATTAAAAAATGAAAAACCATTAGAAGTTTTGTTTGAAGGTGCTGATACAAACATATACAAAAAGACAAATAAATTTTCTAAAAGTCTTGTAGAGGAGATGGATAAAGTAGATGAGAAATTCAACTTTTTATATGTAGGTCATTGGTTACAAGGTAATCTTGGAGAAGATAGAAAAGATACAGGTATGTTAGTAAAAGTATTCTTAGAAACATTTAAGAATATGAAAAATAAACCAGCTTTGATTATGAAAACAAGTGGTGCTGGATATTCTGTATTAGATAGAGAGACTATGTTAAATAAAATTCAAGAAATAAAAGATACTATTGATGGTGATTTACCAAATGTGTATTTATTTCATGGTGACTTTATGGATGAAGAAATTAATGAATTATACAATCACCCTAAAGTAAAAGCTCATATATCATTAACTCATGGTGAAGGTTATGGTAGACCATTACTAGAGGCTTCACTTAGTGAGAAACCAGTTATAGCTCCTGATTGGAGTGGTCATATTGATTTCCTATCAAAGTCAAATGCAATATTACTTGGTGGTGTATTAGAAGATGTGAGTAAAAACTCATTTCCTGAAAACTTTTATCAAGAGGGTATGAAATGGTTTACTGTAAATTACCAAGAAGCTTCTGTTAAGATGAAAGATGTCTATAAAAGTTACAGAAAATATACACTCAATGCTAAAAAATTAACCATGTTTAATAAATCTAAATTTTCACTAGATTCAATGACTGTAGAATTTGGTAAAATTCTTGATAAGTATGTTCCTGAATTTCCTAAAGAGGTTAAACTTGAGTTACCTAAATTGAATAAAGTGAGTGAAGTCGAAGCTCCTAAAATTAAATTACCTAAATTAAAGAAGGTGTAAGATGGAAAAAGTAATAACGTGTCCAAATTGTTTTAATTCAGACCAATGTTTTGAAGAAGTACAAGAGACTTTTAGTTCATACTTGTGTTTTCATTGTGGGTTTATGAGTGACTCTCGATATGAAATTGGTAGTTTACGACTTACAGAAAATCTAAAAAAATCACCAAAATTAGTACAAGACTCAAAGTTTGAGGATAAGGCACGAGGGATAGTATGGTTTCCATCTGTTATTAATATGGGTAAGTTGGGTATTATATTTCCAGAGGGAGATACTAATGAATATGTTTGGAAGTATGCTAAAGTTATAGACATACCAGAAGAAGAAAGAGCTACATATGATAATCATACACAAAGACTTGATATCGATAACGCAACAACCTTTGGTAAATATGAATTTCTTAAAGCGTGTGAAATGATGGGCATAACAAAGGACTTGAGTAAAGATGCCTAAAAAAATATATACATGGGGTAAGGTAACTGCCGGTGATATAATATCTTTTAGATATAAAGGTAAAAATAAAACTGGAACTTTAACCACATTACTTGTAATGAATCCAAAGATGCCTAACACTAAAAAAGATGGTACTAAAACATTTCATCTGATAGGGTTAAAATTAGAAGAACGTGGTAATGTTCCAATTATTAAAAACAAACCACTACTGGTACAATTATTAGAACGAATAGGTAATATACAAGTTGTGAGTGGGGATGACCAAATCTACAGAATAGTAATTGAGGGAGTTGGCCCTCGTGGTGTAATTAAAGGCACATATAATAAAATAAAAAAATACATAGAGAAACACTCATTATATAGGACTTACGATTATATGGAAGCGAAAAAATCACAAGTATTTTTAGAGCCAATATCACTACCGAAGGGGTTAAGAGAGGAACTGAATGAAAATTAGTTATGGTATTACAGTCCACGATGAATCGGAAGAACTAAATAAATTATTAGAAATCCTCGTACATAAAACAGATTTAGAAGATGAGATAGTTATCTGTGTTGATGGGAACGATGAAAAAGTACAAGAAGTTATAACGAGTTGGGTTCAACAATATGCGAGTGATGATGTAGATAAAATAAAAGATATCATTGTATATAACAGAAAACTTGATGGTAACTTTGCAGAACATAAAAATTCAGTTATAGAAAAATCAACAGGTGATTACATATTTCATATCGATGCTGATGAATATCCACATAACTTTTTAGTATTACAACTAAAACCTATTATAGAAATGAATGAGGGTGTAGATTTAATTTGGATTCCACGAGTGAATACAGTTGATGGGTTTACAGATGAGGATGTTAAGAGATGGGGTTGGAAAATATCAGAAAAAGGTTGGGTGAACTATCCTGATTATCAGGCTAGAGTATTTCGTAATGATGAAACGATAAGATGGACAAGACCATTACACGAATATATTACAGGTTGTAAAACATATGCTCACTTACCACCACAAGAAGAATTGAGTTTGTATCACCCAAAGACAAAAGAAAAACAAGAACAACAAAATCAATTCTACATGGATAATTTTAGTAGAGATTTATTATCGAGGAATGCATGAAATTTGGATTGGTAATTGATGGTATAGGCACTGATGATATGGATTCATTTTATGTTAAAGATAATCAAGCTTATAAATTTTCAGATGATACTCCGTATTCACCCATACATGAATTGGGAAGTTTAGGTAGTGAATGTTTTATAAGTACTTTTAATTATCCGTGGTTATTTGAAAATGGTCACTTCATAAATTGGTCGGAGTTTAAATATGATTTACCAGATTTAGATTTAGATTTAATTTTTGTAGTTAGAGAAAGAAGTTTAGCAAGGACAGATGGTTTTTGGGATGGTTGGTGTGAAGTAGATAACCTTAGAAAGAAATATCCAACGGCTAAAATAGTTGGATTTTTAAAAGAAATTTGGGTGGGTGATCCATATGATTATAATCATGTAAAACATTTGGCAAGAATAGAGTTTCTTAAACAATGTGATACTGTTTTAATGAATCGACCAGAGGATAAGATTGGAGTATTTGAACAACTTAGGGATAAGGTTGGTAAACCATTTAATTTCGTAGCTCAACCACATAATATAGATTATTTTTATGATACATTTGGTGGTAATCAACATCAGAGTATATGGGCGTATCTACCACAGAATCCACCTAGAAGAGCAAACACTTATGAGTTTGCAAACTACATAGGAAATAAGTTTAATATACAAGTGAGGTTTAAACCCAGTGCTACACATATACCTTTAAGAGATTTTATTAGTGGGTGGTCATCTTGCATGTATCATTTCAATTTAGATCCAGTTGATTATTTTCCAGGTAAACAAGTAGTGCATACAGCTAGTGTGGGTACAATAAATATTGGTGGTGTAAATGACAATCATTTTCTATTATATCCTCAAACAGCTACGTGTGATGTTAAAGTTTTAGAAGAAAGATTTACAGAATACTATGAAGATGATAATAAAAGAAATCAAGTGGTACAATATGCATGGGATAAATTAAATGAAGTATTTAGTTTTGATGCAGTTAGAAAACAAATAAAAAATATGAGGTATTAAGTTGGATAAAAAAATATTAGTTACAGGTGGAACTGGTATGGTTGGTAGATATTTACAACAGATATTACCAGAGGCTAAATATATAGGTTCTAAAGATTGTGATTTAACAGACATTAATCAAGTTAATGAATTGTGGGGTGATTTGAAACCAACTAATGTAATTCACTTGGGTGCTAAGGTTGGTGGTATTGTAGAGAATTTACAGAATCCTGCAGAGTTTTACACTATAAACACTATAATGAATACAAATGTATTGTCAATGTCACACAAACATGATGTGAGTAGATTTACAGGTATATTAAGTACTTGTATGTATCCTGATGTAGTTGATAATTACCCAATGACAGAAGATGATATTCATTTGGGAGCTCCATCGTTTGCTAACTTTAGTTATGGTTCTACTAAAAGATCACTATCGATTGGTATAGATGCTTACAACAACCAATATAAAACAAAGTACAATTATCTTATACCATGTAACTTATATGGTGAGTATGACCACTTTGATGATCCTGAAAAATGTCATTTTATTACAGCTCTGATACGAAAGATAATTGATGCAGAAAACAATGGAGAGGATAGTATAGAACTATTTGGAACTGGTAAACCACTAAGACAATTTATGCATGCTAGTGATTTAGCTAGAACTATTAAGTTGGTTGTAGATAGTGATATTACTGAAAGTTTTAATGTTGCTACATCAGAAGAAAATTCTATTAATACAATGGCAGAAATAACATTAAATGTTTTAAATTCCAATTTAAAAATAAATTATAATACAGATAAACCAGATGGTCAGTATAGAAAAACAGTTAGTTGTGACCGAATGATGTCTGCTGTTGGTGATTTTGAGTTTACTAAATTAAAAGATGGTGTTGTTAAAGTTTATGAGGAGGTTATAAAAAAATATGGAAAATAAATTATCTTGGCCTTTAATGAAAGATTGTATAACTGATGAAGATAGACAATCATTAGTTGATTTTATACAAACGAGTAATAGATATACAAATGGCCCTAAAGTAAAAGAATTTGAGAAAATGTGGAGTGAGTGGTTAGGAGTAGAACATTCACTCTTCGTTTCATCAGGTAGTACAGCAAACTTTCTGTTATTAGCCGCGATGAAAGAAAGATATAATTTAAAAAATGGTGATAAGGTTCTCGTACCTGCTATGACTTGGGTAACTAATGTAGCACCGATTATTCAATTAGGTTTAAAACCTATATTTTGTGATGTAGAGAACGATACATTTAGTTTTGACCTAGAACACATGGCTAAATTACACCAAGATCATCCTGATATAAGATTGGTTTTTGTAACTCATCTGTTTGGAATACCAGCCCCTGTTAATGAGTTTAAAAAGATTATACCTAATGCCTTTTACATAGAGGATTGTTGTGAGTCACATGGTGCAGAGATATATGGAAAGAAAGTAGGAACACTTTCAGAAGGTTCAACATTTAGTTCGTATTTTGGACATCATATGACAACTGTTGAGGGTGGATTTGTTAGTACAAATGATAATGATCTATATGAATTGATGAGAGCGAAACGCAGTCATGGTTTAGCAAGAGAATGTTCACCAGAAATATATAAAAAATATGTAAAACAATATCCAGATGTAAATGAACAATTTATGTTTATTACCGATGGTTATAATTTTAGGAATAATGAGTTTGGTGGTGTTTTAGGAATATCTCAATTACCGAGGTTGGATGATATGATACAGAGACGCAGGGAAGTATGTGATAAGTTTATATCGATATTGAAAAAATATGATGAGTTATTTCATATACCAAACTTTGAAGGAAATAGTAGTTTCTGTTTACCTTTTATTATTAAAGATAGGGGTTTGAGAAATGATTTAAAAGAACACCTTGAAAGTCTTGGAATTGAAACACGGCCATTATGTAGTGGTAATTTATTGAGACAGCCATTTCTATCAGAATACGAACCATTTAAAGAATTTCCTAAAGTGGATTATCTACATTATCATGGATTCTTTATAGGAAATAACCACATGGTTACAGATGATGAAATAGAAAAGTTAGAAGGTATTCTAAGTGACTACTTCAGAGTATTATAGTTACTATTTAACACTACATGAGCATCCAAAATGTAAATTATTACATTTTATTGGTCAGTTGGTTACAATTTTATTTTCAATGATAATATTATACAATTGGTATTGGTATTTTATACCATGTATACCGTTTATAATATATCCATTCGCTTGGAGTGGTCATTACTTCTTTGAAAAAAATAAACCAGCGGCATTTAATAATCCAATTAAAGCAAAACTTTCTGATTGGATGATGTTTAAAGATATATTATTAGGGAGATTTAAGATATGGTAAAAAAGATTTTAGTTACAGGTGGAGCTGGATATATAGGTACATCACTAGTACCTAAGTTATTAGATAAGGGATATGAAGTTACTATTTTCGATAACTTAATGGTGGGTGGAAACCAACTACTACCATTTTTTAGATATAAAAACTTTAAATTTGTACATGGTGATATTAGAAAATTGGATGAGTTAAAACAAGCTACAAAAGATAAAGATGTAATAATTCACTTAGCAGCTCTCGTTGGATTTCCAGTATGTAGAATGAATCCAGAATTAGCTCAAGAAATTAATGTTGATGGTACTATCAATTTAATAAAATCATGTACAGATGACCAAGTTATATTCTATGGTTCTACTGGTAGTAACTATGGTTCTGTTAAAGATATATGTACAGAAGAGACACCATTACACCCATTGAGTTTATATGGAGAGACTAAGACTAAAGCAGAACAACTATTGATGGAACGAGAAAACACAATAGCTTACAGGTTTGCTACGGCATTTGGTGTATCACCGAGATTTAGATTAGACCTATTGATCAATGATTTCTCATATAAATGTATAAAAGATGGGTACTTAGTGGTTTATGAAAAAAATTACATGAGAACATTCATTCATGTATCTGATATAGCTAAATGTTTTGTTTTTGGTATAGATAATATGGACAAGATGATGGGTAATGTTTTTAATGTGGGTGATGATAGAATGAATCATAGTAAAGAAGAGGTTTGCACCATGATAGGTAATAAAACTG
>Ga0209535_1001207_pt1 | contig 17739 bp, 26 predicted proteins | sample LinPmetageLP28_FD_184041 | JGI IMG/M metagenome (GOLD analysis project Ga0209535, IMG submission 184041) | Marine viral communities from the Pacific Ocean - LP-28 (SPAdes) (version 2) | ecosystem: Environmental > Aquatic > Marine > Oceanic | place: Pacific Ocean | collected 2009-08-22 | reverse complement strand
ATTAACTTAAAAAGATCGCCGTAGGTTCTGGTCTGCATTAAAGTTTATTGGGTGTAAGGTCCGAGAAATTTTTTTGAAAGTATTGCAGGAACTCCTTGGAGTGCACTGTCTCTTGTCCGTATTTTTTAATGAGTCGGAAGTACTCACGGTGCGGTATAGTTGCTACGCAACGGCCCAGCACAGGATGCACCTTTCCTTTTTCCTGCGTGGCTTCTTTACGAGCCTGGTTTACACGAGCTGCTTCTGTCCGTCGCTCAAGTGCAAATCCATTTTTGATTTCATTCATGAAGGCCTCGTCAACCTCACCGCCTGAATACGTTGGGACTTTGTTAATTATTTCCATATTAAAAAAGGCGGGGGGCCGAAGCCCCCCAACCAGAATTTAATTAGCTTGCAGAGAAGCGCATTGGGTCGAATACACGAACACCAATGATAACTTCACCAGCTGTAAGGTTAGCAACTGTACCACCAAACTTGTAGATAAGGTTGGTTGCAGCAGCACCACCAGAACCAGCAACTGGGTCAGCCCCAGCTTTGGATGTAGTAGTTCCAGCACCTTGAATGAAGTCTGTTCCAGTGTTGTAGAGAGTAGCACCTGCGTTAGCGTCGAGGTCGAAGCTATCGATAAGTGTGTCGTCATCAGTACCAGTACCAACTTCAAGTGTAATGTCAGAAGCTCCAACAAGAGCTACGGACTCAACGGCGAAGGCAACGTCAACTGCACCGCCAGCTGGGATTTGTCCCCAGATAGTTTGGTTAGTGCTTGCGTTGACAATGTCTTGAGCGGATAGAGTAAGCACGTGAGTGAAATCACCACTTGCTTCATTTACGGTTAATTTAGCCATATTATTATATTTCCTTTGTTAATTGGTAATTACTGAGTGATCTTACCGTGAGCTTGTGGCTGATATACACCTAAAGTCAAGGTGCAATCGCAGAATCCACGCTCTCCACCACCAAGGTTAGGCAAGCGAGTTGAACCCATAGGGATCAGTTCGTGTACACCGTAGTACTCAGGGTTGATGAGGTAGCCGTCATTGAAGTCAGTACCGCCAGCAAGTGTAGCAGGAGCAGTGTCTGGGTTCATGTTGACGATGGACACCATGCCGTGATCACTTTGGTATAGCTCGACAGAGAGTTTAATCTCGGCCTTGTTACCGTCGTAGTTTACAGCACGGATGTTTTCAGTTGCGCCAGCAGATACACGAGCGAAGTCAGCGATAGTGCGACGAAGACCAGTGTCAGCAACAAGCATAAGGTTGTTGGAGTTACCAGTTTCACGATAGATCGAAGAGATCAGGTCGTTAAGTGCAGCTTCGCTGAATGCACCAGAAGTACTGATGTCGTAGATCGAACCAGCAGGAGTGCGGAAGTCAGCAGGAACGTCAGAAGGACCAGCGGAATCGATCCAGTCACCAAGACCACGAAGGCCGTAGGCTGTACCAGCACCATCTTCGATGCTGCGATCTTGTGTACCGATGAGTGTAGCTTCAACGTCACGCTTTAGTTCACGAATTGCTTTAGCTTCAGCTTGTGCAATCTTGGCTGGGCCAACGGATTCAACAGCGTCTTGCAGGTCAGAAACCATGAAGTCACGGCGGAATTTTTGGACGTAGTTACCAAGACGAGCACGACCAGCAAACTTATCAGTGAATGCAGTAACGTCTGCGCCTTCTGTAACACCTGAGGTGCTAGGAGCAGAAAGGGCGTCAACGGTCCATTCAGTGAATGTAGCACCAGACTTTTGCTTGGAAGCAGATGAAAGGACAGGAGTTTCTTCGGGAGCCAAGATGGTAAGTACATCTGAAAGCTCTTCACGATTAGAAACAGCCGATCCTTGATTTGTAGTATCGAATGTATTTGAGAATGCCATTTTATTTTATGGTTTAATTAATTTATTTATTTTGTAGTTGAAGAGTTCTGAGAGTAATGAAGTCATCTTTTTGTCCTGATTGCCTAAACTGAGTACTCAAGTTCTTGATTGATTTATTAGTGCGGCTTACTGGCTTTTCAGAACCTGCGGCATTTGGAGTAGAAGTATTAGAAGGGTTAAGTCTTACTTTAGACTTAGTACTCTTTACTTCTTTCCTGCCGTAAATGCTGTTAGCTGCGTGCGCTAGTAGATATGGCATCTGAGCCTTTACGTCAGCGGGAAGATTATCCATCAATGTATCGACCCTAGGGTCCTTCATGATAGCCTCGTATTCACGCCGTGTATCGTTGTCCTCGCCTGTCATCCACGGTAACTCAGCTTCAGCTTGAGCACTGAGGTGCTCTTGCATTTGTTTGCTTTGTTCAACCTTTTGGATTTCTTCTAAGCGAGCAGGAAGAAACTTATCCCTGGCTTTGCGTGCCTGCAATAAAGCATTGCGGACATCTGCCTTGGTCATTTCCTTACCTTCTACTTCTGTGACTACATCATCAGCTTCGTATCCGTCTGCGTTGAACATAATGTCCTCGGCCCATTCAATGACGTTACTAGCATCCGTTGCTTTAGATTGTAGATCCTCTAAAGTATCTACATTATCGAACGGATTGTTCTTAACTTCCTTCTTGGGTTGCAGTGGATTGCTTTGCTCGGCAGAAAGTTTAGCTTCGATTTGTTGTAGCTTTTCTTCTGCTGCCTTGCGTTTAGCTGTGAGTTCTCCAAAGCGGGCTACTGCACGGCTGCCTAGCTTGTCGGCTAGTTCCCGCAGTTCCTCTTCGGACATTTCGTCTAAATCAATCTGAGAAAGAACTTGCTCTTCTGATTCAGCTTCGGGTTCTTCGTCTTCAGTACTCTCGTCTGATTCCTCTGTACCTTCTTCTTCTTCAGTAGCAATTTCGTCAGCAACCTCTTCCTCAACCTCTGGAGTCTCTTCCTCCTGTGGTTCAGGGGCTGGTTGCCCTAAGCGTTGGATCGCAAAATCCTCCGCTGATATATTTGTTTTTTCTTCCGCTGTAGAGTTTTCGGGTTCAGCGACTCCCGTTGTGACTTCGTTGTTCATATAATTCCACTCTTCAACGCCGAGCGATAGCTATGTTTTGCATTATAGCACACGAAATGCGTGCAAGAAATTATTCGGAAGGGGAATGCTTGCCCCAGGTAGACATAGTTATGATCTGATCGTAACTAAGTATACGTCCTGAAAGTTGTTGGATCTTGTCCGTCGGGGACTCGTACATCTCTGCGATGCACTCCTCCCGCATCTGCTTTACAAAATCTATAAAGCGGTTAAATGAATCGTGCCGTTTTAGGTGCTCGATGTCTTCTTCGATCTGAGGTTTTTCCATATTAGTACTGAGGCATTTCTTGGGTGCCTACTTCTCCCATTTGTGCAGGGGTTGTACCTATGCGGCCAATTTCAGCGTTCTGCATCTGCTGCATCTGGAACTGGTATTGGCCTGCGTACTTCTGCAACCTGGCAGCAAAGGCTTCGTCTTCTTGTAGCTTCTGCTGAATGTCTGGCTGTTGACCGTACTGCTCGAGGACTTGCATAGCAATCTGTCCTCCGCTTGCACGTGCTGGCATTTCGATGCCAGCGTGTATCTTGGTTAAGTCATCGGTTACATCCTTAACTACTTGTTGCTGTGCATTTTCTACTGGAGTCAGTACTGAGTCCGCAAGGATAGGATCAACCGAACCCGCAAGAACAGAAATCAACTTGTCAACGTCTATACGTCCGTTGCGGTCCAACTGTATAAGCTGAGTCATTTGAGCTAGCTTAACCTCTTGAGACTTAGGATCTGTATTTAAGACATCGTAGTTAATAGTAATATCAAAGTTTTCGTCTGGGTTTCCTCGGTCCATTACCTGAGGATCTGGTACACCAGTTACACGGAAGAAGACTTCGTCTGGCCCGAAGCGTTGGAAGCAACGATACGCCATGCGCATTACCTCTGCGTTGTGCTGCAGGAACTTATCAACTAAGAACTGCTTGCGTACACTAGAGATCTGCGAGGTTTCGTCTAAGCCTACCAGGCGGTCCGCTTGTGCGGACTGGTTGACTTCCATTTCTACTGAGCCTTGGTTATAAGCAGGCGTAGGCGCAAAGTCCAAGTCACCCTTGCGGCGATAAGGTATCATGCGTCCTGGCCCCCAGTCGCTGGGCGCCTGTCCTACTGGGTGCAGGATAGGAGGCAGAGTCGCTAAACTATTGCGGTCAATTCTGGAGTCACGCTCAACCTTGACTTGGTTCTGAATACCACGAAGGAGATCTGGAACTGTAGTCGTATCGTAAAGTCGCTTGCTGTCTTCAGACAGCTTTGTGACTACAACTGGGTAGTCCTCATAGCCGTTAAGCAGTTCACGCTTTGCGTATGCAGGCGCCTCATTGTTTTCTCCGCTGTACTCCTTGTGGAATACAGTGCAATAGATCCCTTCGGATCCATCTTCAGGGTCGACCAGCCGTTGGTAAGCGTACACGATTTCTATTAGTTCATTTGCTTCGTAAGCGTTATCGGTCAAGCTAGTACTACGGCGGCCTTCCTGTTCTCTTTCAAGGCTATCAATGTTTACCCCTCGGTAGTGCTCAATAATGTATTCAACGAAGTCTGCGTCCCAGCCTGCAGTTGCTACTTTGTTTTCTAGTTCTTGAGCTGTATAGTAAGTTTTCCAGAAGCAATAAGGTGCTCGCTGCGGATCGGTTACATACGGAGGGAAAAAGAAGTCCCCGTCAGGGGCTAGTGTTTTAATTTCTGGAGCGTTAACTTGCCTGCGAACTACAGGTAGCTCGGCCTCGCCTGCATCCCTGAGTTCCTTCAGTGCTTTCTTTGCACGTTTTTCTGTGACTCCTTCAAAAATGTTTTGCAGGATAAATACCAGTTGGTCGTCGTCTTCACCTGACTTTATTGCCCCGAAAATATTTGGGTCGAGTTCTGCAATTTGCTCTAGTGTTAACTTTTGCAGGAACTGCCTGTCTTCACTGTGCCAGCCAACGTATGTAATCAATAGGCCTCGCTCCAGCAAGTAGTTAGCACCTAGTTCCATTTCACGCTTATAGCGTGGAATATATCCACTGGTTGTCATCCACTTAAGAAACGAAGATACGATTTCTGCACGGGAAATGTCGTTGGATTCTACAGGGTACGCACGAATGTTTGCACGATTAAGAGAAGACATAAACAAAGATACCAGGCGTGTAATCCGCTCGTCGATTACGTGGCTCTCTGTATCGGATGCGCCTTCCCAGGGGAATGCGTCTGCTCCATGCTTGCGGTGATCACGGCTCTTGCCTGGCCACCAGTTCCTGCGGTCGTCGTAACTAGTACGGCATAAATCAAAGTAGGACTCTAGTTCGTTTACTGTTTCGTCGTAGGCGTTACGCAGTGCACTTATATCGGGGTTTGCATCAACGTACGTTAAGGCTTCAAAAGTAGATTTATTTTGCATTTAATTTTTTTCGGATTGATTTCGTCATCTCGTGGATGTAACCCTTGTGAACGCCAATTTTATCACATAATTCTTGTGGAAGCATAGCCTTATCTAGTTCGTGCCTTACATGACGATTTAAGTACTCCCATCCAGCTAGACGATGCACCTGCTCTTCGATCCATTCTGGATCGAGAGTAATGTCTTTCTTATCGGACATATCTGTACGATGTTCCTCTTTCGTCTTCGATAGCTTCCACGTCTACTTGTTTACCTTCGGTCAACCAATCTTCATATCTACGAGCAATAACCATTGGGACCTTTTTTTGTATTTCCCGTATGTATACATAAACGTAGCTTCGGTTAGGCGCCTTAGAGTGCACGACTCCTCTGTATCGCTTGGGCATAAGCTCTGGTATATCAACGGCTTCGGCCAGTAGTTCTTGCCCTTCTTCGTTTATCCACCTAGCGTAGCCAGTACCTGTAATGGTATGCTCTGGTAGCTTTGTTTCTACTAGTTCTACAATTTCATCTACTTGCACTTCGTGCTCTGCAGCAATTGTTTTTAGTCTTTTCTTGGGCATATTAATATCCTCCTTGATTTGTTCTTGTTGTTTGCATGGATGCGCTGGACATAAAGTCTGGTCCCTCGCCTCCGTTAGACATTCTTAAGTATCGTATTACGTCGAAGAAATCCTTCAGGGGTTCGTCTGGTTTTCCCTGCTTGTTATAGTTTATCAGACTATCTATAAGGTTTCCGCAGTCCTTGTGTATATAGCACAGGGGCCTGTTACTTGCATCAATGCTTACGTTAGGGTTGTAGTTAAACCAGTCGTCCAGGGCTGTAATGCCCTGGTCTTCCATTGCTCCGTTTGACGGAATAAAGCTAAGACCAAAATCATAGAACGAAGTAAACAGGTCGTCGTTGTTTTCGTTTTCTTTCGCAAAGAACCTAGAGTCCCCGATGCGCTCGGTTACTTCTATTCCTAGGTCGTCTTCGATTTCTTTGAATAGCTCGCAGTATCCTTCTACGTTGAGGCCTACCTTCTTAGATGCTGGGCCGTATCTCCATTTGGGATCTCCAAAGATTGCCCACTCCCCGAAAGTATCACGGTCGGGCCACTCCTTGCGGATGTATACTTCGCCGTGCTCGTTAACTCCAGCCCAGATGCAGGTGTAGTTCCTTGCGCCTGCAGGGTCAACTACCTGGTAGCAACTGAACTTGGACTTATTCGATATGTCGGGGAACTGCATCCCGTACTTGTTCGGCTCTGAAGTCAGCACGTTTACTTCTGTATTAAAGTAAGGAAGCAAAGCATTTGCTGATTTAACTGGGACGCCGTAGGCACGGACCAGTATCTCTGAGTCAGGCCTACCTACTAAGTCCTTGGCTATACGTTCGTAACCACCGAACGGGTTTTCGTCGGAGTGCAAATAAATAACAGAGGCATCACGGCTAGGGCTGTATTGCTCTATAGGCACCGCCTTGTTCTTCAGCAAAGCCGCAGGCTTTGTCTTAAGCGTCTCTGCGTTCTTAAGGTACTCTGATATAAAGGGGGTATAGCCATCTATAGGTGTAAACCCTATAAGCATCTTGGAGTCCCGAGTAGCCAGACGGAATCTAAGGGTGTTAACAAGCGCTGCATCTCCCAGGTATTCGTCCAGCCATGCCCCGATGTTCAGCCCCTCGGGCTGCCTGAACCCGAACTCGAAACCTTCTAGGATAGTCTGGTTGTTGCTGTACTGCGTATAAGTCTTAAAGTCTACACGTGTTCTAGTGTCGGGAAAGATAAACGACGATGCAGTAAATCCGTTCTGCATAGAGTAATTAATGTATCCGTCTACGCTCTTAGTCTTGCGCTTGAACTCCTTGGGCATCATCTCCCAGATTGCAGCCTGCTGCACCTTGATGGACGTATCGGCGTTCTGAGAGAAGCACACGATATGCCCGTCCATGCTTTCGGTGACGGCCTCCATTAGCATCTTGGCGCAACCTGTAGTCTTGCCGCTGCGGTTACCGCCTAGGGCTAGGACTTCGTTGTTCTTCTGAAGGCCGTTGCGGATCCTGCCCCAGCCTTCTAGGTCGAAGCCGTAACGCATAGGATCCTCTGCCGCTGCTTTAATCCTACCTTCGTGAGCATCGTGCAGGTCAGCCAATAGCTGAGGGTCCTGCTCTCCAAGCAGGACTATCTCCTCATCCGTAGGAGGACGCACTATAGGGTGCTCTGTAAATGTAATCGGCATTACTTGGACTTCTGCGGCTGCTCCGTCTTCGGGGCTGCTGGCTTCTTGCTCCAATCAATATCGTCGTAGTTCTTGCGCTGCTTGGCAGCGTCGTGCCCCTTTCGGGGTGCGCATCCTTTACCCATCTGTGTCCTCCTGTACTAGTTCTGCTTCTTCAGCTTTCTTGAGATTAGCGATCCTATCTCGGGCCGCTTTAATAGTTTCTTCGTAGTCCTCTTGAGTAATGACCTGGCGGTCCTCTGTTATCTGCGTGGCTTCGCCACGTGAAGTAAAGGCCTGCCTTGCTGCATTGGACACAGAGATTGAAATTTCTTTTAGATCCCTTACCGTAGGCTTTAGCTCTCCTGACTCTAGGTCTTCCCTTACGGAGTTAATCAGGTCCTCCTCTAGGCTACTCAGGTTCAGGTAGTTCTTAGCGGCAATCTTGCCGCTTAACTCTTTGAACTTACCTAGGTGATCCGTGTAGTCCGACAGGACGCTGATCACGGTTTCTCTGTTGATCCCGTACTTCCTTACTATCCTAGTCTGGCTACTGCCAGTGCTATACAGATACAGAATGGACGCAACCTTTTCGGGGCTGTGCCTGGATAGGCTGCGGACCTTATCGATCTCTTTCCTTTCGGCTACTTCCCATATGGCGCCCTGGATTTCCTGCATCAATGCAGCCTTTTCATCAGCAGAATTATTCTTTGGTTCCTCTAGCATTTATTCATTATTTACAAATAGGACTTGACAGTCAAGTAAAAACTAGTGTATAATCCTTTTATACTCCTTAGGGAGTTCATACCTTAAGTTCTTTTCCTGGCCCGTAGAGGCCAGGGAAATAAGGACGGACATAAGACAAGAGACTCCTTAAGGAGTATAGTTGCTAAAGAGAACTCCTTAAGGAATACAGGAACCTAGCCAGGTGGCCCTGGCTTTGCCCTATGAGTGGGGTATTTTTTTAAGGTGGGGTTTATGAAATACACAAAAATATAGCTAGTTAATGATAGCCCCCGCCCCCCCTAACTGAGACTGGGTCGCAACAAGCAACGGCCGTAGGTATATTGAGACTGAGACTCATTATCAACAGGGCTAGCATAAGCTCGGCTAATACAGCGGCCTACCATAAGCTCCCCTACTGCGGCAGGCTACCATAAGCTCGGCTAATGCCAAGGTCGGCTCTTGCTTGAGATAAGTTTTTCTTCTTTGATGAGTGAAAGGATCACAGCATGAGTTCTTCTACTCTACTCTACTCTAATCTGCCAGCATAAGCATATCTACTTTAGGTGGAGTGGCTATAGGGCTTATTGAGACAGCAATCTCATTAAGATGGAAATGCCCTGTATGGCCTTCTGGCGGCCTGCGAGAGGTAGGGTGCCAGTCGAAAATCGGACGCCGTGTAGGGCTTCCTAGGTGCCCTGCTGTCGATTTTAGATTTTGACCCTTTACTGATAATCAACGACTTACAAAAGCGTATCAACGACTTACAGAAGCGTTATCAACGACTTACGTAACTATATAAGGGGATTACGGCCGTGAAAGTAGTAATAGTTTCATTATTTGGTATGAAATGTTAAAAATCACTAATTTTGATTATTTAGGCTATGAGCTTGACTATGCACAATCTACGCACACTATGGGCATCGTAATACTCGTTCTTTGACAGTCCAAACGCTACCGACTCCGACCTCGGATGTCGACCGCTAGCATCTCTACCGTTCAGAAGACCCACTGCCTCGAGCTTTGGACTTGCGGATATATGACAGCGACTCGGCCTTCGATATGGGAAAACCTCGGATGGCCTCTCCGTGCATTTTGCACCTAATGATCAGTAAGTGGAGAGGTGGCCGCCAAAGCGGCCTCGATGACGTAGCAAGTGGGACATAGATTGGTAATGTAGCCCCAATTCTGGGACGGTTCACAGCCCGTAATACAGATGACCAATAACACATAACCAATTCAAACTATGATCGAATCACTCGAAAATCTTCGCTCCTATAAAATTGCAACTATTCCTGCCTTCGATGAAGACAACGCCATTGGCTCGCACTTTGTTGGATGGCAATGCGGCTTTGAGCCGACTTTCATTGAGGTTCAATTCTGCATGTTGCAACCAATTTGCCCAGACGAAGCGATTGAAATAGCAGAAGAGCACATGGAAAAGCTCGACTGGAAATGCAAGACAGAGCACGGCAATTCCGACCTGTATTACGTATGGGAATTGTAAATCCACACAGCTCGCACCCTCACAGGTGCGGGCTTTCTGGGTGTAAGCATTCCGCTTACGATTAACACATAACCAATCAAATATCAAAACTATGAAAGAATACACCGCAAATACCGTAAAATCAGACAACGTTTTTGGAGTAAAAGCATCGTGGTCAAAAGACCGTGAGCATGAAACCGAAGTCGATTATTTTGGTAGCGAACAGGAAGCCATCGATCACGCAGAATGGTGGACACAAAAAAGTGGTTACAGGAACCACATAGTAAGTGTAGAGGTAACGCAAGTTATCAGATACCTAGTCGCCAAGTAATCCATCAGCCCGTATCCAGTCCATCTGGTGCGGGCTTTTTGGGTAGAGGCATACTGCCTCTGACTAACACATAACCAATAAAACTATGATACAAGCAATTATCTCCTACGAGTCTGGCGAAATGAGCCAAGACGAAACCATACAATTCTTTGCCGAGCTAGTGATGACAGGTTTCATCAACGCAATGCAAGGGCACTACCAACGCACCGCTCATGACTTAATTGAGCAGGGCATAATCTCCGAAGACGGAGAAGTAAACTAACACATAACCAATGCAAACCATGAAAAATAAAAACAAATATGTAATTACCGTTGGCAATCATCCCGATTTCGATGATTGGAAATATACCGCTTCTAAAGATAAAGCGGAGAAGGTTGCCTGCAAACTTGCGTCCGAGAATCCTAATACTCAAGTCGATCTTTGCGAATGGAACGAAGGCACTAATGGCTGGGATTATGTATCGGGTTACATGACCTGCCAATTCGGATAATCCACACGGCCTGCTAGCTATTCGCTAGCGGGCTTTTTGGGTAGACGCATACTGCGTCGCACTAACACTAACCAATGAAACTATGCAAATCATAAAGACCAACATCAACGACTACCACGTAGAACTTGAGATCGATCCGCTCGACGATCCTAGCACTCAGTGCTGGGTATCCAGAGGGCGCTACACTGCAAGCCTAGCCTGCCTGTCACAGACAGACAAGCTGACGAATGGCACAGACCACGAGCACTCAGTCCCAGACCAAGTCATTCACAAGATTGAAGACTGGGCAGAAGCAAACGGATACTAACCAATGCAAACTATGAAGACATTTAGAATCATTCTAATTACAGCACTTGCCGTGCTGTCGAACCTCTCGGCTAATCAGTCCGAGATCGTAGCGGCTACACTCATCCTAGAAGCGGGCGGAGAGTACGCTGAAGGGGCCATGCAGGCAGTGCATGAGGTTATACTCAACCGAGCTGTCAAACGCAGGCTCACGGCCAAGCAGGTGTGCTTACAGCGCAAGCAGTTCAGCTGTTGGAACAGCGGCAAGATTGCCGCCCTGCTAGCCAAGTCAAAGCGGCACCCTCGGTGGCACGAGGCGGTCGCCATCGTTCACTCGGCCCCGACCAATTACACGGGCGGTGCCGATCACTATCACGCTGACTACTGCAACCCGTACTGGGCTAGCTCCATGCAAAAGACTTGCAAGATCGGTCGGCATATCTTCTATAAATAACTAACTAACAAACACCTAACCAACACAAACTATGGAACCTAAAAAACGAATGACCGCTTGGACACTACTGCCCGAGCCTAAGCCCGCATGGGAACAATTCAAACGCCTCCTAGTGGAGGCTGACGATGACCCCGCTAAAGCTCACGACATCTTTGTCCAGAGGCTACGCACCAAGGCACTACGAACCTGTAATTTTGAGGCACCACCACGCATGGTGAATGAGTTCAGAATCTTTACAGAGTGCGCACCCGCCGAGATGCTGACCGACTGGGCAGAATGGACGAGAGGATAACCAACTATGACAACTAAATCAAACCTACAGATCGGACAGGCCTACATCGTAGACAACAAACCTATGGTGCTGACCGACATAGCATACGGGAGGCACAGCTTTACCGACGGGCGCTACGGCTTTGGCCGCACCCTCGGTCGCCGTCCTTCGGACTCCAAGATACTCGACCGTCTTCAGATTGCTGAAGGCGTTGACCCAAAAGCTATACTCGACAAGCTAAAAGATAGCATACATAGTATGGTTCAATTCTACAGAAACAAATAAGATGTATCCATTTATGAAAACAAATACAGAAATACAATCGGACTTCAACCGCTACTGGTTGGAGCCTCTCGACAATGCACTGCAAGAAATCAGCAAGTGCGACGCACGCCAAGCTCCCATACGGGAGCAGGGCTATACTCACTTAGCCAAAGCCGAGCTATCCCAGATCCGAGTCAGCATTCGATACCTCCAAGAAATCCTTGGTGATGCAGAAGATGCAGACGAGGGATCATTAGCGCAGTGCCTAGGGTATGACATCAAAGGAGAACTCAACAAGCTATCACTATGAGCGATACTAAAAGCACTAACCCCAAGGACAGAGTAGGTATCCGCAAGGCACCTATCTCTGGCCTGCCTGCTCCAGTCCTAATGGAGTGCGGCCTAGTAAAGTTGCACGGAGACTTGAAATACGGAGCCTACAACTGGCGCCAAGAAGGAGTCCGAGCATCGGTATACTACGACGCTGTATGGCGGCACCTCACAGCTTGGTACGAGGGCGAAGACCTCGACCCAGACTCTGGTGAGCATCACATAGCGCACGCAATGACAGGCCTAGCAGTCCTACGTGACTCTCAAATGTTTGGGAACTGCGTAGACGACAGGCCTAGATCTCACAAGCGAGGATGGTTGCAAGGCATGAACTGCCGTGCCGCCGACATGATCGATAAAGCTAACGATGCGAAAGGTCATTGACATCAGCGCTGTATTCCTTAAGGATTCTTCTTACTAAGGAGATGCCCCTGTAGGGGGCACTTCCTTAAGGAGTTATTCCTTAATTATAACTAGCACACAATACAAGTCAAGCACAATTATGAAATACGAAACAGGCACTACACTAACGGGCAGTCATGGGAAGTTTACTCTCACGGACTGCGAGGTCATCGGCATCAGAGAATCCGACGGAGAGGAGACGTGGTTATACACGTGGTCTACCGACGAGGATCGTCGAGTTTTAACTACAGGAAGGGAGCTGTCTGAAGCAATTGCAGACGGCGCCGTCCTTCAGCATCAATAGATCAAGCACCATGCACGAACTACAGATAAGCACATACCCCAACGGGGTAGCAAGGAAACTAGGACAGGACGTTGTTGTGCAACGCCTGAACCTATTGAATAAGTTCGATGACTGCACCATCGAAGAACTCCAAGACGGAGATCAATACTTCGTCCCGACTCATGAGCTACCACAGCGTAGCGCAGAGGACATCTTGGACTACATCGAAGATAATCAAATCGATATTGTTCACGTGTTCGGCGGCAACGAGGAGCTTCGCTTCAACAACCCCGAGGTAGTGGAGATCGAACTGAACTCGCACAAGACCGAACTCGTCGAGACACTCTGCACCGATTCGGTGCGTGACGCCATCAACTATCTGATGGATATGTCCGAGGAAGAAATATGATTGACAGGGCATAGAGTGAGCCTCTTAATACTAGGATGGCTCACTTCTATGACTGCAATGATACACTCGATGCCTTCCTTCGTGAAGACATAAGCACCGTAGCACAGGCTCGCAAAGTCCGTGCTATTTATCCAAGCGTTACCACTGTCCTAAGCATCTGCAAAGATGAGTTCCTAGATGGAATATATAAGCCCCGCATGATCACCGATCTTGCACGGGAGAACCCAACTCTACCATGGCAGGCCGTAGAGAAGATGACCTACGGGACACGACAGCACCCGAGCGACGGGCGATGCATACCCTCGTCGGACTTCGGGACTGCAGTGCACAAGAGAATCGAAGAGCTAGTGCAGGCCAAGTTGCACGGGCACGAGGTGCCCGAATGCCCTTACACTGAATGGGCTACACCTTTCCTTAACTGGATCGAAGACGAGCAGGTCAAACCAGTAGCTACTGAGTGCATCATAGCAGACAGACTGCTTAAGATTGCAGGTAGCGTAGACTTCGTGGGATACGACCAAGAGGGTAATCTTTTTCTAGCGGACTACAAGTGCCGCACCAATACAAAAGGCAAGGCCAAGGTATATGACAAGGACTGCGAGCAGTTAGCCATCGAGGCCTTCATGATTCAGCGGCAATACAACTTGGACTACACGCCCGAGTGCAGGTCAGTAGTCATTGACTGCGACACCAAGAAGCACTGGCACCACGTGTGGAATACAGACAACGTAAAGAAGGGCATCGCCAACGCAAAGCTAATGGCGAAACTCTACTGGAACAAGCGAATGAAAAAGTAGGAGGACAGCATGGACGCATTCACTATATTTGTTTTTTTCTTGGCCGTCACTTTCTTTATCGTATCTGTTCAATAAATTTATGAAAGACTTAGAACCAATCGACTGGTCAGATCATGGCTACTACGTCAACGACAAAGCAATACAACTCAGCGGTTGCGACTCAGCTGTCCTCGGCATCACTGATGAAGGCGTCCTTTGCTATAGCTACGAGCTACTCATAGACGTATTCGTTACACGTGACGGGATGCAACCCGAGGAAGCCCTTGAGTGGGTGGAGTTCAACATTATGGGACTACGGGGGCACAGCGGTGCCTTTCACGTAGTATACACCGACATCTAGGCCGTGCTGTTTGAGATAAAATATAAGCACGCCATGATGCCCGAAGGCTACGTCGGCAAGAGCATGAAGCACGCTCATACAAAAGAGCAGGCGCTAAAATATTTCGCCCCGAAGAAACCAGACAAGAACGGATGGACTCGGACTAAGCACAGGGCTTCGGTCCAAATCATAAGCGTCAATGAAATACCTATCGCAGAATAAACTCAAAGAGTGGAGGCAGGCCAACATGCCAAAAGAGTGCCCGATATTTAAATGCAAGGTGGACGACGCTGTCGTCGATCACTGCCATAGCACTGGCCTAGTCCGAGGTGTATTGCACAGACAGAGCAACGCATGGGCTGGAAAGATTGAAAACTCTTGGAAAAGATTCGGCCAAAACAATTCTGACCTTACTCTGCCAGAGGCACTGCGTGCCTTGGCTACATACTTAGAGGAAGCTCGGACCGATGTACTGCACCCTGTAGGACTGCGGCAGAAGTGCAACCGATTCGACAGGCTAAACAAAGATGAGCAGATCGAGACTCTAAAAGAATTTAATTACAACGAGTACGAAATTAGTTCTTGCAATAATTCTAAGGATCGCACAAAATTATTTCGCATTGCCCTTCTTAAGCAGTGCACTTAACGCAAACCAAAAAACATATGACAAAAGATAATACACCCAAGATAATGCAGTGCATCCAGACGGAGCTGAAGGCTCCGAAAGGTAGGACTAATAAGTTCGGAGGATACTCTTACAGATCCGCCGAAGATATACTAGAGGCACTCAAGCCCCTATTGAATAAGTACGATTGCTTCCTTACTATCAACGACGAGATCGTTGAGGTTGGCGGTAGAGTATACGTTAAGTCAACAGCTACGCTAGAGGAATCTCACGGAGATATTGTTGCCGAGACGAGTGCTTTCGCAAGGGAAGCTGAAGTTAAGAAGGGAATGGACGAAGCCCAGATTACTGGCTCGGCCTCCTCCTATGCACGCAAGTATGCGCTCAACGGACTTCTTTGCATTGACGACACCAAGGATGCCGATGCAACAAACACTCACGGGAAGGGTGAACCTTCCTATCAAAAGAAAACACAAACCCTGGATGGGTTAATATAATGGACAAGCAATACGACAACAATAACAGCGGCGCCCTCTTTACGAACGACCGCAAGAAGTCGGAAACTCACCCTGACCTTACGGGTTCAGCGGAGGTAGATGGCAAGGACTACTGGTTCAAGGCGTGGAAGAAAACAAGCAAGAAGGGTCAGCCGTTCTTGTCTGTTTCATTCGACCCGAAGGAGGCCGACGTTGTTTCCAGCGGAGTAGCCCCGCAGAACGACGACCCCGTACCGTTCTAAGCCAACCTTGACTACACCCCGAGCGTGCCGACTGGAGTCCTAATCTTCAGTCGGCATTTTTATATAACTTACAGCACTTAACACTATGAAAAACTATGACAAACTTACTAGAAGCAAACACAGATCTTCCGCAGAACTTATCTGCGGAGCACGCAGTTATCTCCTGCTGTTTATTGCAGGGTAACTCTGATGCCTACGATAGCATCAGCCGTATACTGAAGTCCGAGGACTTCTATTCTTTTCAGCATCAGCTAGCCTTCCAAGGCATAGCCGACTTGGCCAACGACGGCCAGCCCGTAGATGAGATTCATCTAGTCGAGAAGCTCAAGGTAAACAACAGCATCGACGAAGTCGGTGGAGTAGCTGGCATCTTCGGGTTGACCGAAGGGGCCGAGACTACTACGTCAATCAAGCACTACGCAGGCATAGTCAAAGAGAAGAGCAACCTAAGAAAGTTGCACCGCTCTTACAGACTGGCCGCCGAGCAGGCCGCATCCGAACAGTTACCTGCCTCTGACATTCAGGGTGCAGTAGAGTCCGACCTCGGCGACGACATAAGCTCGGGCGCAGGTATAGAGAAGATCTCTACGTCCGTTGAGATACTCAAGGACGAGTTCCAGCAGATGAAAGATGGCACCTTCGTAAAGGACGTAGTCCGTACGCACATACCGCACCTAGATGAAAAGCTAGGCATGGGTGGTATAGGCGCAGGCGAAGTCTGCATCGTAGCCGCACCTACATCCTGCGGTAAGTCCGCAGTTGCTATCAACATTGCACTGCGTGCCGCTAAGGCGGACGCTGTACCTACCTGCATCTTTTCTTTTGAGATGCCTCAGAAACAAATCGCTAGGCGAATGATTCAAACTCTTAGCGGAGTGAACCTTCGGCAGATCGAAGAGAACGTAGCCTCTACGGCTAAGGTCAAGGCCGTGACCGCCGCAAACGAAACGCTGTCTACTCTGCCCATCTATACCGTGCACTCAGTGCAGGGCGCAGATGATCTCAAGAGTCAGATCAGAATCCTAGTTCGTAAGCACGGGGTAAAGCTAGTGGTCATTGACTACCTGCAGTTGATCCCGTTCGGAAATAAGCTAGGCAAGACCGAAGGCATCTCAGCGATCTCTCACAAGATCAAACAGATTGCCGTAGAGCTAGGCATAGGCATACTACTACTAGCGCAGGTCAACCGAGAGGGAGCCAAGCGTGAAAGCGGACTGTCCTTGTATGACCTCAAGGATTCTGGTGACATCGAGAACGACGCTGACGCCGTCGTACTTATGTGGCCGAAGGGAGGGGACGTTGAGTCAGCCAAGAAGGTTGATGCAGTCGGACCATACACTGAGTTGCAATACTCAGTTGCTAAAAATCGAGAAGGCGAACGTGACGTTCGTGGAATCTTCAAACTATATCACTGCGTAGGAATAATAAAATAATGAAAACAAAAAATCAACTAATTGAAATCGCCGCCAACGAGTTCGGCAGTACACCTAACGTCATCCGAGGTAAGTCCAGAACACGACGGGCATCATACGCAAGAGATGCGTTGTCTTACATACTGCACCTGCACGGATGCACGCACGAAGAAATATCTAAGCTAGTAAACAGAAACCGTTCAAGCGTAACCAAGGGTATCGAGCGAGTCAACGCTCGCAGGAAACATGAAGAGCATGACAGCTCAGTATACCTGCAGTCACTTCGCAAAGCCTGCTTTCATGCAGGCATTCAAATGCCAACCAACTAGCACGGATATGAAACACAAACGATTCGACATGGATATGTTTGACCTGACGGATAGCCCCGCCAGGGAGGCAACCAAGCAGTACATCTCCCGCAAGGGGTACACCGCTATAGACAACCCCGATAAGTACTGCGCTGACCTAATCGTCGAGGGCCTGTGCTTCATCGAGTGCGAGTGCAAGCTCGCTTGGAAGGGGCCGAAGTTCCCTTGGCCCAGCGT
>Ga0209535_1001205_pt1 | contig 17763 bp, 29 predicted proteins | sample LinPmetageLP28_FD_184041 | JGI IMG/M metagenome (GOLD analysis project Ga0209535, IMG submission 184041) | Marine viral communities from the Pacific Ocean - LP-28 (SPAdes) (version 2) | ecosystem: Environmental > Aquatic > Marine > Oceanic | place: Pacific Ocean | collected 2009-08-22 | reverse complement strand
TACTAAGGGTGGGGTTTGGGGAAGTGTCCTTGAAATATGGATTTGAAAAACAATTACCTTGCTGAGATTTTAGTGAACCGAGGGTTCCACGACATGCTGGATCATAGGTAGTCGAACCTTCCGTGAGCCCACGTTTAGCACGTAAATTTTCATTACTTTCATAATCAAATCGTAGAGCAGTTAGAATATCATAACCTTCGATTTCCTCAAGTAATGCGGTTTTGCGACCTGAGAAAATTCTAATAGATCTGATTAAAGAATGTAAGCCAGTCTGAGCATCTAATTGAAGACGAGTAGCACCATTGGAAACATCAACAGTAGGAATAGCAAGAGATACATTCATCTTAAGTTTGGTTTGAGATAAATCAATAAATTTACTTGTCGGGGGGATGAAAATATCAATTTTACCGCCGGGACGATAATCAAGCCCATTTTCACTGGGAACCGCAACTTCAGTTTGACCAACCTGGATCTTATCAGCAGATTTAAAAAATTGAGACATATTTATATTATGAGTAATCAAAAAAAAATAAATCATTAAATAATAAAATTACTTAAGCAAAGCAAACTTCGTTAACCTCCCACGATTTGAGCCTTTGCTGAAATCGGGGCAGAAGCAACAAGACCCATTGCCGAAAAGGCAGGCGTTACTTTAGTAGGTTTTATAACAGGTGGTGGGATAGTTGTTCCATCACTTTTCTTCTTGTCTAAATCATTTTTGATAGAATCATAAGCATCAAAAATACCACCAACAGCACCTAAAGCACCTCCGATTAATTCAGCCGGTGGGAATACTGTTCCTACAACATCAGCCACCGCCCCTACAGATGTAAGAGTATCCCCTATCGCTGCTGTTTTATCATCTCCAGCGAAGAATTTTTTACCCTCTGCGAGATTATCAATGCCTTCACCGATATCTACAATACCACCGAAATCACCGGCTACTTTTCCACCTATTTCAGATGCTACACTTAATCCTGCTTCAGATACAGCACCCCCAGCGACCTTCTTTAAACCTTGTTTTAAAATACTTGTGCCGAGACCTGAGCTCTCAATTTCTACTGATGCTGCTTTCGCTGCGGCTTTAGTCGCATCATCCGCTGCCCCTACTGCCCCTGCTGCCGCTGCGGCTTTACCCGCATCATCCGCTGCTTCTTCTGCGCCTGCTGCTACCTTTCCATCGGCGTCTACTTCCGATGGCTTGAGTGCCGCTTGAGCCTTTTTTGTAGTCATCTCACCTAAACGACTAGCAGTTTTACCAATTGTATTTAGGCGACTTGTAGTAGAATCGGCAGCATATGCCATAAGTCCACCTTTATCTGAAATTTCATTAGCTGTCGAAACTAAACCTATCGTTGAACCTAATACACCTTTACCATCACTTAATCCATAAAACGCTTCATCTTCTTCTTTTTTTGTTTTATCTGTTGCTAATTTCCCGGGCTGTGCTTTTATTTTCGCATTATATTGATCTGTTAATATTTGATTGTGAGCCTGAACTGCTTCATTATAATTAGTGGTGCGAGCATTAAAAGCAGACCCTTCACTTATCGAAGATTCGTATCCATACATGCCAGCCATATTTATATTAAGTATTATTATTTTAATTATTTTCTGATATTTTTATAAATATGGATTTAGTTATCGCCGGAGCCATCATAAAAGATCATACTATGATTGAAAAAGCTATATCATCTGTGCCTAATTATGAATTCAATAATAAATTTATCTTATTCGATGGACATTCAAAGGAAGGATTATTAAAAGATGAATATGATGCTTATAAAAGTTTTATCGCTAAAAAATATCCCGATTTTTGTGTGATAGCATTTAGGGAAAATATTTATTTTAGAGACATGATTGAACAAATATGTAGAATATCTGAAGCTAGAAGATTATTTATAATTCAAGATGATGTGATGGCTCATAAAATGGATTTGAAACAAATTGAAATTCAAATGAACTATGTTAAAGATCTTAAGATCTTATGTTTTCCACATAAATATATTGGACCCGAAGGTTCGCATTGGTTTCAACCCTTTGATGATACATATCCATTACCATTCATCAAAAGCCACGGTTTTAGTGAAAGGATATTTATTTGTGATCGAAAGAATATGTTGAAGATATGTGAAACTAAACCTAAAAAAAATAAAATGGAAAAGAGATTTATTGAATTTATTTACAATACAGCTATGAATAAATCAAGATGGAAAGAGGGATATGAAGATGAAAAGGAAAGATATTGGGAAGATTTTGGATGTTATTATCATCATGATATATATCATACTCATTTGGTTGGAAAGCGTTGTATTAAATAAATTTATTTCTAAATTAGATTTAATAATGATCCCTAAAAGAATTCATCAAATATTTTGGCCTTTTAAAGGTAAGGCATTAAATGAAATAGAAGCATTCAGGCAAAGCGTAGATGAAACTAAAAGATATTGTGATGAATATAATTATGAATATAAGATGTGGGACTTAAAAGATTGTGAAGAATTATTATGTGAAAATTATCCCCAATACATTTGGCTGTGGACAGAATTTAGATATGATATTCAAAGATGTGATTTTATCAGATATTTAATTTTACATAAATTTGGAGGATGGTATGTTGACTGCGATGTATATCCCATACAAAATTTAGAATCATTATCTGATAATTTACAAGTGTTCACATCTTGGACAAATGATAAAGATCAAAAACCTTATAATGCTGTGATGGGATCCGCCCCTAATAATAATCTATTCATCAAAATATCGGAAGATATTGAGAATAGAACTGTTGAAAAACAAAATATAAAAATATATGAAACTTGGAAAGGCAGATTAGTATTTCAAACAACAGGCCATCACATGCTTAAGCGACATATTCCTAAAGAAGATATTCACGATTTAATGCTCATATATAATGAAAAAAAGAAATTTTATATAACTTCACCTAATCCTTATTTTTATGATAATAATGCTTCACTTTGGGTCGATAACTAAATCATCTGGATTACCTGGAATATTTTCAATGGGATTATTACCGAACATTAATCGATCACCTTCGGCTATCTGTGTTTCGAAACACCTGAAGGCTCGTGCAGGATTACTCTGTAAATCAAGATATAAAAAATCATATCTTACTTCAGTTGCTTTATGATATATTTTTCTGAAATTATCATCGCCACCGAACATACCTGAAAATTCCTGTGAGATCTTGTCGAGTTCTGACATATTTTGTAAATTTCCACAAATGAATGCATTGGTATTGTTCCTAATGGTTGGTCCCACAGCTTTGAAACTTTGTACCGAGACTGCTAATAATCCTACACCGTAATGACGACTACGTGTAACTAAATGATTTAAATATGAATTTCTTTTTACTGAACCCAGGATATCATCAAAAACCATTCCTATGAAGGGGCGATCTTCATCATCGAATTGCTTCTGCTGTTCAATTATTCCAGCAAGAACATTATCATCATAACCAGTATAACAATCACAGGCCTTTCTAAGGAAGCGTGAGGTGACATCTTGATCGATTGTATTACTCATTATCGTCACGTTATCCATTGCCCCTTTATAAAATTCATCCCTTAGAATCAAATTACTCAATATCGTAGATTTTCCAGATTTCGTGGGCATAACCAAACACATTATACAGGGAAGCTCGGGGAGATTTGGATGAGTAAATTTTCGAGGTTTTTCTTTAGGAGGATCTTTGACAGGGAATATCTGTGGTACTTTTGCACCGCTCACCTTTGGTTTTGTATCCATTTATTTAATATTAGATTTAATTTTTAATAACATTATGAATTTATAACACAATGCCGATTTAATATTTTTGAATGCCTTTCCCTTTTTTTCAGGCATTTTTACTGAATATTGATTATAACCTCTGCGTTTACAAATATGTCTATGACCTGTATTGGCCACAGGTCTAATACTGTAAGGTCGTTTAAAATTTAATCTTTCAAGTTGTTTAGTCATCTGTTATTAATTGTAAATATTTTTTTAATTACTTTTAAGCGAACAGATTACGCCAAGGATCAGGGGCAGTTCTCGCCTGAGGTTGAATAGCCCTTGCTAAGGTTGCTCTCATTTTTTCTTCTTCAGTTTTCTTTAATTCATATTCACGTTTTTCTTTTTTCTGCTGTTTTCTCAATCTATCATATTGGGATATTGCCGATAAAACAGCACTATCTAAATCTTCTTTTGTAAATCCATTATTCACTTTAGGAACTATTGGTTCGGGTTTAGGTTTAGATGCTTCTTCTTCTTTTTGTTTTTTCTGTAATATTTTTTGTTCCGCTTTTTCAACCAGTTTATCTTCCTTTTCCTTGGCCTTTCTCTCCCTTTCTAATTTACGCTTATCCTGAGCAATTTGCCTGATCTTTGCAAGGTGTTCTTTCTGTTTATCAGACATAGGTGCTTTCCTTACATATTTACGCTTACCCTTCTTAGGGGCGAATTCATTTGGAGGTTCTTCTTCTTCTAAAACCGGAGCAACCTTAGGAGCCAGGCGTTCACTAAATACTTCATCTTCTTCGGGTATTTCCCTTTCATCAACAGTAATGATATCATCATGTTTATCTTCGCATTCAGCTACGACAGCCTCCATCAAATCCATTCCCGAAACATTTTCAGGCAGTTTATTATCAGGGATTAAAGTTTCAGGTTCAGGTTCAGGTTCTTTTTTGGGCATTTCGATGATTGGTAAAACATTACTCATTATATTATGAATAAACAATAAAAAAATAAAAGATAATTAAAAGATAGAAATTTATAATTCTATAATTTTTGTTTCTTTCTTACATGAAATACCACTTCTGTGCTACCAGTTAAATCCTTCGCAAATCTTTCATCCTTCCTTACCATATGAACATCAAGGTCAGTAACCCTTAATTCTGTAGTATTATTTAAATCAATGAATGTTTTATCTGGATTTTGAAAATATAAGGCTCCTGTTTCTGTGCCAGCATTATCGAAACGGGGAACCTGATATAATATCTTTGAAGGATTACCTGTACCAAAATTATATGTTTCGTGTGTGAGTGTTGGAACCCTTACAAATGTAGAATGTTGAGACATCATAGAAGGTCGTGTAGGAGATGCAAATGAACACCCGAATGCTGTCACTTGGGTATTGAGTGGATTTATAGCGAATGGGCTGAAACCTAAGGCCTCCATCGAATTCGGTTGCCACTCTTGGATACGCCTTGGCATATATCTTTCCGAAGGACCTGCGATAATAATAGTTTCATAATTATCAATATTGGAAGCACTAATTACTTTACGAGTTCTTAATCCCGTTAAAGCGGATGTATTTTTTGATGCCGCATCTAATATCTGATAAGCAGGTCGGAAATCAACTGAATTCGGCCAGCTTAAGGCATTATTCCAAGGAGGGGTCGGTGTGACAGTCGCAGCCGAGGTTAAGTTCCGGTGATCAAGAGCTGTTCCATTCCCTAAAAATGTAGGAATAGTACATCTTGTCACCCAAGAATTTTCAGGTTGATTATTATAAATAGTTGTTCCTGTTCTACATTCATATCTTGTAATATCTACAGTATCAAGATTAGTCCAAAGATAAACAGTAGGATACATTTTCCAAGCAGTTTGCCCTATAGGTTTCGGAATTTGAGATTTGGTAGAAGCATTCACTGAAATTGCCGCGGCCGCGATTGAAGCACCGAATAATATGTCCATTCTTTCACCGTTAGCTCTGAAGGTAATCTCGGGAACCTTTGAAGAAAGTTGAGGTGTTCCCGTAGCAAAAGAACTATTATCAACATTATTAGATTCGAATTCTGAAGCTGTTTTTTGATAATATTTAATCTCTTCCATTATAGTTCTTGGCCCGCTCCCGATGCCTACTCCATCACATACAGAATGATATAATCTTACAAAACCATCTCCATTATCCTGAGCACAATAATCCATATAACCCATATCGTGTGGGCCAATACCGTTTGCAGAGAAATCCTCCGCACCGAATAAAGGACCGGCGTCTTGACTAAATAATTGTAGTTCATCTGGTCCCGACTGCTTCACACATAGAGGTCGAGAACATCCAAGAGTATATCCACCTGTCGCCTGCCTATTCCCATAAGTTAATGAACCGTTATTTAATGATAAGGGACCACCTTGATCATTAATTGGTTGTAGTTGTCCTAAAACACCCGCGTCTTCGTCCCCACCGATATCCAGATCGGCTTCAAGAGTAGTTCCATCCCAGCCTAATTCTCCCTCAGGATCACTGACCTCAGTATCTTCCTGTGTCCTGGTGGCGGCTGAAGGAATAGTAGAAGCAGCAGGAACACCACCTAATACAGGTATCAGAAACTGAAATCCCGTTAATCCACCAGCACCATCAAGGACTAAATTAACATCAATATTTTGTGAATCAATTTCAGGGTGACATGAATAATTTTCTTGTAATATTTTCTTAAATTTTTCAGTAAAATCTAATGGAGATACTCCCTGATCAATAGTATTTTCACAAGGAATAAAATAAGATAATGAATTTTCTAAATCGCCATCTTGTGCTAATCTTTCACCGAACCAAAGATTAGCAACCATACTACCCTCGTAATCAATCTGAGGCATTCGATTAAGCTTAACACTCTCAACAGCAATTTCAGAAAGAGGTTCAATAATCAAAGGATTTTTTAAATTATTTCTGAACTGGTATGGAACAGATATTCCAATTTGATTGGTTTGACCTGCCCCTTCGCTCGATGAAGTAATTAATAAAGACATATTTATATTATGAGTAATCAAAAAAATTAAATCTAATAAATAATAAAATGCCCAAGCAGAAAAAAATGAAGAAGATTAAAGATACCACACCCAATACAGCATTCGCTAAAAAATCGTGTGCGATGCCTATGACAAAAAATTATATTGATGTAGAGGCTGGCATCAAAAAAGATAAAGAAGTCAAAGAAAAAGATGTATTCGATTTTTCAGCTAAAAAATCCGTTCAAAGATAAATTATATTATATACTCATTATTTAGTATTAACGATGTATGAAAATATCGCTTATCCATTATATCAATCTCCGCATGGAGGAATAAATAAGCCTTTAGATGAATCTTATGTTGAATATCAAAATTTATTAAATGAAAGACTTGAAAAGCAAAGGCGAGAATTTGAAGAAAAGATGAGGGAAAATCAAGAACGAGAATTTAGAAATTTCTGGAGGAGATTTGATCCTTTTTTTGATGATCGCCCACCTTTAGATGTTGATTATGAATATGAAGATTTAGATAAAGATTATCCTTTTAATGTATTCGGTTTAAAAAAATCAGCTTCTCAAGAAGATATGAAAAAAGCATATCGGAAAGCGGTAAGGGCGACACATCCCGATAAAACTGGCGAAGATAGTGAAGATCAATTTAGAGAAGTTCAAGAAGCTTATGAGTACTATCAAATGATAATTTAAACTCTATCTTTTCTAAATCAAAGATAGGCTTCGCTAAAAGTATTCATTATAATTTTATAATGCGTTATTTTAACGCAAATGGGTTTTTAAAGTTATTTTTGAAAAGTATTTATCAAATATGAAAAGGTTTAAAATGTCAAATGCGTTATTTTAACGCATTTAAAGTAATCTTAGTTGATATATATACATGGGAAAACTTTTAGAAGAGATTCCCGTTCTTGAAAAAATTAAAGATAGGATGAAAATTGATGAAAAATTTACTAATGATCAAATAAGAGATTTTGAGCGTAAAGTCTCAAGAACATATTCAAATCGATTTTTAGTTGATATTATTCAAGAATATCATAACATAAAAATTAAATTATCTCAATTATGTTTACAAAAAGATAAAGAAATTAAAAGAGTAGAAATGTGTGCCGAAAGCCACGCACAAAAATACAAAGAAGCAAAGGAAAGAATTATCGAAGAGTTCGGGGAAAAGTCATACGAATATAATATTTTTATGGGAATTGAATAAGCAAAGCTACTTACGTATAAGCAAAGCTACTTACGTAAAAATTTGATTTTAATTTAAAGATTATTCAAGTAGTAATATTGTCTGTGTATAAAGATGGAAAATCTACCAAAAGAAACTCTTATTACAATTATTAATGATCTTAATGAACAATTAAGCAAAGCTAGTGACGTAAAAGAAAAAACTGAACCGTGTGAAAATTTAGAAGATCAAAAGAAAGAAATCAAAAATTTACATAAACAATTACAAGCTTCGAAAAGTGATCGCGATAAGTATAAGGAAAAATGTCGTGTGTGGAAGGAACGCTGTGATGAACGACAAACAGAATTCATGGATATGGTTGATATTAAAAATAAATATAAAGCTGAAAGAGATGAATTACAAAAAAGATTATATGATGATAATTCTTCTGTATCATCAGATGAAGATTCTAAAAAAGTAGATAATTTTAAGATGACTACCGAACAAAGATGTAATGTTCTTTGTTTCATAGAAAAATTTTGTAATTGGAAACCAGAACCAATTTCCATTGACGGCCCGACTGGATCTTCTTTTGTGACAGTCGCACCTGAATCATCAACTATACTTCATCAAAATTTAAGAGCGTGGGCTATTCAACAGGGTATTTTTACAAAAGGTAAGCACCGAGCTATCCCTGATAAAATTTCATTTGTTAAATTTATGAATGCTGAACAAATGAAGCGTTATCCTCAACAAGCATTCAAACCTGAAGAAAAGTGGGAATATCCATACCCTTACTGGGGAACACATTCTTCTCCAAGATATAATCTAAAATTAAATAAGACTTTCTCTGCGCGGCCTAAGTAATTCTTGTTGCTCATTAATAAATTTTAATTCATTCTTAATCTGTTTCACAGTCGAAGGATGAATAACCTTCTTATATGAATTATTTTCAATTTTCCTTAACTTCCCGTTCAAAACACCTTTTCTCAAAGCTAATTGACCAAGTGGGCTTGAATGATATTTTTTTATGTTTTCATTTAACATTTTGATTTTTTCATCGGGACTTAAATAAGATCTTCTAATATTCATACAATTATCATATTTAGATACGTGCTCATCTTCTAATTTTCTGAGTTTCCACGCCTCATCTTTATTATTTAATTCAATCTCATCTAAAATTTCCATTTGGGGGTCGCCATTATCAAAAAGACCCATATAATCCTTCCACTTATTTCTGTGGTACTGACGGTGGTGAGCGAGCCTTACCGAAGCATATTTACAATAAGTGCTTCCAATATAAATTTTATCACAATTTGGAGCAGATAATTTGTAAACCTTTCCCTTAAGCATTATTTATAAAAACTTAATATATTTTATTTTCATTGTTGAAACGCATCATTCTGAACTTCTGGATGCAAAAAACCAGGAAGAAGTATCTGCCTTTTCTTTTTCTAATCTTGCTTCCTCCTCTAAACTTTCCTTGGCCCTTCGCCATGCTTTGAGAGTTCTAATATCTTCATTTTGTTTTTTTAAGATTTCTGTAAGATCAGATATCTGTAAAGTTTGATCTTCAATCATTTCACGAATAGCATCGATCGGCCTCTCTACTTTAACTTTCTTTTTCTTCGAAGACATTGATATATTATACTTATTAATTTTTTTCAGCATATTCAGAAATAAATTTATTAAATTTAGGTTTATATCTTCTTATAATCGCTTCAACAAATTTTTCACTAAAATGAATTTGATAACGAGGCTCACCACCTAAATTTAACAAAGGATACGATTTCAACCAGTTCCTATATTTTTCAGGATAAACATTATGCAAGAAATCATCTACCCCCCACGTGGGTATCTCACGTGGATAAATAAATCCAAATATTTCATAATGAGTTTTATGAACAAGAAATTGTGTAGCAATATTATCATTATTACTCCACCCCGCAGACCATCCTATATTTTGATTTTTTTTTAGTTTATTTATCATACAGCCCAGCCACCCTGAATCATTAGGCATTCTTATATCATCGCCTAATACCTTCATATAATCATAATCTTGTTTAATAGCCTCTTCCCCTAACCTCGTCCAAATTGTAGATAATTTACCCTTTAGATGAACCATGGGGAACCATTCAATTTTGAAATTCATAAACCTTGCTTTAAACTTTAATCTTTCTTCAGCTATTGAATATATCCTATCATCATCATCGAAACCCACGAATAATTTTATTTCATGCTGAGGTGTATATTTTTCAAGAGTTTCACATAAAATTTTCCACAGATAAGTATCTTCAGCTTTCTGCCATTCATCACGATTATTTGTTGTTGAGGGAATTAAAAAAGCAACCTTTGTCATTTATATATGTTTAGATTTTATTTATTTGTGAAAGTGAACGGATTAAAATTTGGATTATCGGGATCACTTAAAGTTGATGACCATCGTATCATTTCTTCCTTATCACACGCCCCGCAAGGGGGATTTACAGGTTTATCCTGACAAATAAAATGAAAAAATCCATATGAAAGCGAAGGAACAATCAAAGGAGTAATCAAAGTCTTATTAGCTTTCAACCAAATAGGTATCCAAGTCATTATTTATTATTTAGATTATTTTATTTTTAATTATTATAATGAAAATATGTATTCCTTCGTACAATCGATATGAAACTATTCAGGAAAAGTCTATCAAGGTTTTACTGAACGCTGGATATAAACCACAGGAGATTGATATATTTGTAGCAGATGAAGAACAATTAATTAAATATAGAGAAAAGATTGACAAAGATATTTCTATCATTGTGGCTATAAAAGGATTAAAAGAAGTAAGAGAATTCATCTTTAATTATTATGATGAAGGTGAAAAATTACTCTGTTTAGATGATGATATTGAAGTTGTCAGGGAACTTTATAAGAATGAAGATGGAAAAAGTAGGTTAAGGCCCATACAAAATTTAAAACAGACGATAGATTATGCTTTCCATTTATGTGAACAGCATTCATTAAAACTGTGGGGACTTTACCCAACTCCCAGTAATGCTTTTTTTATGGAAAATCAAAAAGAAATTACATATGATTATAAATTCATTATTGGAAATTTCTTCGGCGTGATAAACTGTCGTAATATGAATAAATTACTCGTCCCGGATATGGATGATTATGAGCGATCAATTAGATCATATCTCATTTACGGGGGTTCAATAAGATTTAATCATTTAGCACCTAAAACTAAATTTAAAAAAAATACAGGTGGTGCTCAGGATGATGACAGAGAAAATAGATTACAAAATTCGAAGGAGATTATGCTGAATACATATCCTGAATTATTATATTTGAGAAAAAGAAAAACAGATACTAATCCTATACTTAAAGATTTACGAAAGCCAAAGGCATATTAAGCACAGCATACTACGTTAATTATATCTGTTAAAAAAAACTAATGTGAAACGATTACCTGTAAAATCAGCTGTTTCATGATAATATTTACTACCATCAAACTGAATAAATTTATTTTTAATATCTACTTTTGTAGGAGGTTCATTTTCACCATCATAATAAATTAATAGTTCACCGCCTTCATAATCGCCGAAGCCAATAATAGTAGATACTCCAGCATTATTCCCATCAATATGTTTCGCACATTTCTGATTCTTATTATACTGAACCGATGTATATTCAACATCTTTAGCTATTTCTTTTGTGATTTCCCATATTCTATCATATTTTTTTTCTTTATGCTTGATACTCGGTCTCATACAAGCACCTGTTTCTTTCACGGAAGCGTGAGCCCACGACCATACCATTCCTAATACAAATCCTTCATAACATTTCTGCCCTTCTTGAAATATATTTTTTCTCAGATAGTTTTTTGGAAATTTTAAATTTAATAATTCACGCGTAATTTCGTCCATAATTATTTTATCAATACATAATAAAATGATTGATAAAAGTTTTACTAAAAAAGATGTCATAGAAATAATCCAAACATATGATATGCCTATTGATGATCCAAAACAGCATAATAAGAATGAATTAAATACAATCCTTACCGAGCTCTTAGTGACTGAAGATTTTCAAATATCATTTTCATCTGATTATCCTGATTTTTTCAAAAATGAAGATTTGATAGAATATTTATCTGTACCAAAATCGAATGAAGAATTAAATTACAAGGATAAATCTGATATGATACAAAAAGCAAAAAAATTAATTAATTATGCGAGGAATGGCTATATGTTATCATTTACAGATTATTTATCACATGATATAATTTATCAAGATGGAATTATTGTCGCTAATCATTGTGATATTCCTACGTGTCGCAGGGCTATCGATGAATTAAATAAAGATCCTAAAATTAGAAACAAGATTGAAAAACAGATTACTCCTAAAATTAAGAAAAAATTACAACAAAAAAAAATTAATAAAGAAGAACTTAATCCTAGATTTAAATTTAGAAGAGGAATATATGAAATTAGTTTCGATTAGCAAAGCATACCTTCGGTTTAACGTAGTCTGCTGTGCTTGATCTGTGTTTAATCTTTTGACTTCACAATACGACCATCTTTTAATACAACCTTCCTACCAGCATCAACATAGTAATCTACTTCATCATCTTCATAATTAACTTCAGCTTCATATTCTTCTTGGAGATCTTTAATTTGTTCTTTGAGAAGTTTAATTTCATTATGTAAATCTGAATTATATTCCTTGAGTTTTTCATTTTTAATTTTGAGGTTATCTTTAGCGAATGCATCTCTCATCCAGTAATCTAAATTTTGTTTCGTATCTTTAATTTCTTTTTTGAGATCTTTATTTTCTTTTTCAAGTTTTTCATATGAATTCTGATGCGTAGAGTTTGAATGCTGTCTTGTATGTTCGGCAGCCTCCAGATCTTTGTTGAGGGATTTTATCTGTTTGCTTAATTCATCGCATATACCCTTTGAATATTGAACACCTTCATCCATCATATGATCAACCTTCTTAGCCTGAAGGTCAAGGAACATCTGGACAAGATCATCCTTCTTGATTTTCTTGAGAGAAGTTTTTGTGTACATAGTCGCCATTGCGATTGTTTTTTCTGGTTGGATTGGATTGGATGTCGAAATCAAATTTATAGAGAGTTTTTACCATCGAGAACATTATATCGTTCCTTTGCCTCGAGATTTTCCTTCTCAAGCTTCAGTTCATTATATCTACGATTTTTTTCAGCAGACATAAGAGCATAAGCTTCCTTATGTTTTTTAATTTGCTCTTCTAAGGAATGATTAATAGCGTTAACCGTATATACTTCATCTTTTAATTGTTCGCAATTATCAGGCAGAGCATCAATATAATCTTTTTGTAATTCAATCTCTTCTTTCAGCTTTCTTCTTTCATTATCACATTCACCAAAGTCTTCAAGAATAAGATTTAGACCTTCATTTTCTTCTTTGAGAACTTTATTTTCATAAATTGCGATATCTAATTCTTCTTTGAGACCTTCATTTTCTTCTTTTAGCATTACATTTTCAGATTTTAATGATTCATATTCATCTATGACATCTTTGAATATTTTACTCATTTCAGTAAATTTATTTCTGATTTTATTATCGTTCATATTAATATTACAGGCGATTTTTTTTTTAAATAATTAACGCGAATATCTAATATTTTGATTTTTTCGCTTTGGATTTATTTTTCATATAACTTTTTGAAGATGCTACTGCTTCATCCCTGGTTCTAAATTGTTTTTTAAGAACTCTTCCTGTTTCAGAATTTCTTAACTGATATTTATCTCCCTTTTTTATTATGACGTATGGCATTTAAAATATCTAATAAAATAATCTTCAATGAGTAAACCTGTAAAAGTAGTCATTAAAAAATCTTCAAAACCTGAAAAAAAATTAATGGCTGTATTTACTATGAGTAATGGCCGCGAGAAGACCACGCATTTTGGACAAGCCGGTGCCCCCGACTATACCAAAACCCGAGATAAAGAGAGAAGACGATTATACCTAGAACGACATCGTCGAAATGAGAATTGGAATAATCCTGTATCGGCAGGGGCTCTGTCAAGGTGGATTTTGTGGAATAAGGAGACAAGGGCGGCATCAATAACTGCTTATAAAAAGAGATTTAATCTTAAGTAATTTTTTCACTTTTTCCATTCATAAAATTCATTACAATATTTATTACGTGAACCCTTTCTTATCGTAGATTCACATTTCCTTTCAATTACAGGAGCAGGATAATATACATATTGTAAAGTTAAAGCATCCCTGAGCATAGTATCTATAGCCCGAGGCCTTTTCTTTTTTTCTCGATTTTCACACGCCTGAAGCATCTTCAAGGCAACCCTCGGATTAGGTATATATATAGCGACTGTTGTAAGCATCCTGTATTCATTATGTTTAATTTTATTAATACCTTCTTCAAATTCTACTTTTTTTGGGCCTTCGGTTAATTTTAAATGACTACTGAAACCTCCTAAATATGTAAAGCCATCTTGAGGCAAATCTTCTGGAATTTCACCGACTAGTTCAGCATCATCTTCGAGAATAATAGTATCATATAAATGATTTTGGACTATGTATCGATAAACATTTGTATGTGATAAATAACAGGCACATTTAGCTTTATGTTCCTTAGGATCAATATTCCAATATGAAACCATTTCCTTGAAAATAGGAGTATCTTCTTTCAAATCATTATAATCTGTAGCCGACCATCTTGTAAATCGTTCTTTGTCTTCGCCTAAATCCTTAAAATGTTCCCACCTATCCTTAGCCCGATCTAAATTTATAACGAATATTTTCATTAATATATTATTCGAAAGAAATTATAAATTCTCCATATTTTATTTTGATAGGTTGATCAGGAACATTTTTAGGGCGACCCCTCATTCTCATTTTCATCTTTTCATTTGTTTCCTTTTCCTGTTTACTAAGATTTTCTAAATATTCTTCTTGATCTGTGAATAATTTACCCTGAGTATTACATCTAACACCTCCCATCTTACTCATTATAATTTCTGAAATATTTTTAAATAATTAGTTTAACGCGGGTTCAGGTTCAGGTTCAGGTTCAGCAGGATTTTCTACATCGGGCTTAGGTTTAGTCATAGTAGAGGAAGGGATTAATTGTTCATCGGGTTTTTTAGCAGCAGGTTTTTTATCCTTACTTGCCTTTAATTTGGCCGCCTGATCTTTGAGACCTTCCATTTCTTCTTCTGAAGGTGGGCGACGCTCACACTGAAAGATGTAACATAAATTCATCTTACAATGACATTTGCTCTGCCAAATTACAAGTAATAAAGATGCTACTGCTCCTAAAACTAATACAATTGCCCCTGCTGCTTGATCCACAGAGTAATTTTGTAGTCGACCTTCTTCACTCATCAAAATTTATTTATTACTAATATTTTTTTCTAAAATGAATATAAATAATGTCTGATAATGAAACTGCCCCCGCCCCCGAACCTGAACCTGTTGAAGAAGCTGTACCTGCCGCTGCCCCTAAGAAAAAGCGTGTATCGGTTAAGATGACTGATAAACAGAAAACCGATTTAACAAAACATATGGATAAAATGAAGAAAGGTGGGATGGAAGGTAAAGATCTAAAATCTCATCGTATGAAAATGATGAGCCGCATGCGTAAGGGGCAATCCGTCTCTAAAGCACACAAGGATATTACTGCGGCTTAGGAATTGTAAATTGACTTTTATCTTCTCTACCCTCTTTAATTTCATCTTTCATTACTTCTTCTAATATTTCTCGCTTCAAGCCTGTGATACCCGCTGTCTGAACATTAATATCTTCAAATGCATCCTTTCCACAGGTATTCGTATTATGACATACACAGATCATACATAAAGCACATTCAGATTTTACTACATTATTTTCATTCCCATCTACTAAACTTGCCCCTTCTCCCTTTTCAGCATTCTTCGTATAATAATTCATTGAACGAAGATATTTTTTTGTCCCCACCATCGTCGCCTCGTGCATCTGCCTCTTCGCTCCACATTCGATAGCCGTCACCCTGTAATCAAGATGGGGATAAACAAAAATCATTTGAGGTGATCCGCATAATCCTACCTTATTCTTTTTAAGAAGTTGAATACCATATTTCAAATAGCTATCTACATAAATATCATCACTGTCAACATTCGCAAAGTAAGGATGCGTCATATTTTTACTTAGGTGTGTTCTCTTTTCAGCGATTGTCATTTTTCTTGGAATATATTCATATTTAAGTTTTACAGGTGCGATAATGTCTTCAATGTTCTTTTTCACAAATTCATTTGGAATTAATCTTACATCTTCATCACCATCCTTACTATCAAGAATATACCATTCGATTTGTTCTTTGGGATAATCAAAATATTTAATGTTCGCTATCATTAGGGGCAGCCATTTGTTTCGGTTGTAGAGAGGTGTGAGTATAGATATCTTCGGTAGTTCCGGAGGCTTGGAACTATTGGAACTATTTTTCTTATTCTTCTTTTTAGGCATAAGTTTAATATTAATTAGAAAAAAATATTTCATTTAATAAGAATGACATATTTAGTTTCAATCCTTATCCCAACTTTAATTGAACGCCGCAAGGTTTTTAATGAATTGATTGATAAAATTTATAAGCAAATTGAAGACGGTAATTATAAAGATAAAATTGAAATTGTATCGATCTGTGATGACCGTTCAGTAAAACTTTCAGATAAAAGAAATAGTTTACAAAAATTAAGTAGAGGTAAATACTTTCTACATTTAGATGATGATGATGAATTGAGTGATGATTTTTGTAAATCTGTAGTTGATCACATTGAATATTTACCTACCTATCAAAAAAATGAACCTGATTGTATTGGTTATGATCAGTTATCTAAAGTTCAAGGAAAACGATTCATAGTAAAACCGAATATAAAATGTGGTTTACATCTCACTCCTACAAATGGAACTACAAATTATCCTGAATTTTATAGATATCCCTGGCAATTTAATCTTTGGCACGAAAAATATAAAACAGTATATCGCACCGATAGTGATACAAATGCTCGGGAAGATCAGAATTGGCTAAAAAAAATACAATTAGAATATCCTAAAAATATGAGCTATATTGAGAAAATCCTTCACATCTATAATTTCGATAATCCTGAACTATCTACATGTCAGTAATCGCTCAAAACTGAATAATAATCACCACAACCTCCATATTGATATTTGAAAGGACACGCCTTCAACCAATCTTCTGGTTCTGGCGAAGGTTCATAGTCTTCTTCATCACTGTCTCCGTCACAATGCCACCAACACTCGCATGCGGAGCAGTCCCATAAATTACGAATAAACCAATCATCATCATTCGGATTGAGAGGCTCTGTGCGCATCGAATCCTCATTCCGATACCAGTATTCGTGTTTCACCCTGTTAATTTCTACGAAAGGTCTGATACTATTTATCGCTTCCATGACCTTCCCGTAGTTCGCCTTGTTTTTTTCGGTTTCCCGAACAATCTGAAGCTCGCGTCCAATAAGCTCCATAATGTCATAGTTGAGAACTCCCATAGTGTTCTGTGTTTGTTTTTTTTGTGTGGATTGGATTTGGATATGGAAATCAAATTTTTAGTGGTTTTGATCGAAACTGAACGATATATTGTTCTTGAATTGTATTTTAATCAAAAAAAATAATATGCAAATCAAATTTTTAGTGGTTTTGATCGAAACTGAACGATATATTGTTCTTGAGCTCAGAAAAAGTAAGGTCAAATATTATTGTACCTTTTTGATTTTCATTTATCTTTTTATTTTAATTATATCTCTCTCTCAAATATATTTTTCAAAAGTTAAAAATGCCATTTGCGTTAAAATAACGC
>Ga0209535_1001204_pt1 | contig 17766 bp, 22 predicted proteins | sample LinPmetageLP28_FD_184041 | JGI IMG/M metagenome (GOLD analysis project Ga0209535, IMG submission 184041) | Marine viral communities from the Pacific Ocean - LP-28 (SPAdes) (version 2) | ecosystem: Environmental > Aquatic > Marine > Oceanic | place: Pacific Ocean | collected 2009-08-22 | reverse complement strand
ATAAAAGTTATAGAATTTGCTTTAAATAAAGATTTTGCTTCATTTAAAAATAATCTTAAAGGTAATTGTACTGGGGATTATATTTTTCAAATTGATGCTGATGAATATCCTGAAGAATATCTTATGAGTACTATGGAATGGATAATTAAAGAAAACCCTAAAACTGATATATTCTGGGTTCCACGAATTAATAAGGTAGAGGGATTAACTGAGGAACATGTTAAACAATGGGGTTGGAGAGTAGATCCTGATAAAAGAGTTAATTTTCCAGACTATCAGTGCCGCATTCTTAAAAATGTAAAGAGGATTAAATGGAAAAATAAAGTACATGAAGTACTTACAGGCCACCAAACTGAATCCCATTTACCCGCAAATGATGAATTTTGTATCCACCATTTAAAGGACATAAAACGTCAAGAAAAACAAAACGAATTATATAGAACATTATGATACCCTTATTTAAAGTTTACATGAGTAAAAACGCTTCTAAAGAAGCATCTAAAGTCATAAATAGTGGCTTTATAGGAGAAGGCCCCGTAGTTAAAAAGTTTGAAGAAGCTTTAAAACAAAAATTTATGAATAGATATGCGGTTACTACTAATAGTGGTACATCTGCTGAGCATTTAGCTATAAGAATGCTTCAAAACCCAGACACTAATCATGTAGCTTATAATGGTGTCACTGGATGGGACCAACATTGGCCTGGAATTCATGAAGGAGATGAAGCATTATGTACCTCTTTAACATGCACTGCTACTAATTTTCCAGTATTAGCTAATGGGATGAAAATTAAATGGGTAGATGTAGATTCTAATAACTTAAATATGGATCTTGATGATCTAGAAAGAAAATTATCCCCAACAACTAAAATTATCTATATAGTACATTGGGGTGGTTATCCGGTTGATTTAGATAGAGTTAAACAAATCCAAGAAAAGTGTTACAATTTATATGGGTTTAAACCATCTATTATAGAGGATTGTGCTCATGCTTTTGGGTCTAAATATAAAGGAAAATATTTAGGTAATCATGGCAACATGTGTACTTTCAGTTTTCAAGCTATTAAACATTTAACCTCTGTAGATGGGGGGTTATTAATAGTACCCCACGAAAAGCTTTATAAAAGAGCCAAACTACTTAGATGGTATGGTATTGATAGAGAGGATAACAGAAAAGATTTTAGATGTGAAGCCGACATTACAGAATGGGGATATAAAATGCATATGAATGATGTAAATGCATCTATTGGTTTAGCCAATTTAAAGGAAGTAGACGATAATGTAATCGCAAAAAATGTAGCTAATGCCCACTATTATAATGAACATTTACAAGGGGTTCCCGGAGTTACATTACTTGAAAATAAAGAAGGCCATGAATCTTCTTACTGGATTTATACTTTAAAAGTAGATGATCAAGAGGGATTTATGAGAAAAATGCAAGAAAAAAACATCATGGTAAGCCGAGTTCATGAAAGGAACGATAAACATACCTGTGTAAAAGAATTTAAATCTTTCTTACCTACTCTTGATAAGGTAGTAAAAGAAATGATTTGTATTCCTGTTGGATGGTGGGTTACAAAAGAACAAAGAGAATATATTGTTGAATCTATAAAACAAGGTTGGTAATGGAAATATCTCTTAAAATTAAGTTTGTAGTATTAGGATGGTTTTACGAAAAATACCCCGACCTTATAAATGAATTAGTAGAATTAAAACAAGATAATCCTGAAGTAATAGATGTATTTTATGCATGTCATAAAGAACCCCCTCAAATAATAAAAGATAATTTTGAATGGAAATTATTTGATAATTGGGGGTTAGAATGGGGAGGGTTTCAACAATCCTTTAAATATTTAGACACAGATCCTAATACTATTATGTATTTTATGAATGATGATTTAATAATTAAAGATTGGTCATTTTTAAATGAATGTATAGTTAAATTAAACGAAGGATATAAAGTTATAGGAAATGGGTGGAATTATGAATATTTTATGGATCCCCAAGCTATTATAACTCCAAATAATGACGATCCATTAGAAATATCAGAACCCTTTGGTAGGATAAATAAATGGATAGATGTTGTTCGTGATGAAAATAAACATATATTTAATACTCCTTTACAATGTAAAACTATTAGAGGAAGTTTTATTTGTATTAAACAAAAAGATCTGGAAACCTTAGGGGGTTTTGAAGTAATAGATAATCCCTATAGTGTATGGGATGCCTCTCAAGAATGGGGTAATATATCATTAAATTTATTTGGATACAAAGCTAGTAAATTATTGGGTAATGATAAAATTACATACCTAGGAAATCAATATGCTAATTCTGATTATATAGAAGAACTTGTAAGAGGAGAATAAATGAAAGTTATATTCAATTGCAAACATTATAGTTTCCACAAAGATTACTGCTTAAATATTCATAATGAATTATTAAAAAGGGGCCATGAATCAATAATTTCAACTAATGAAGAATGGTATGAAGATGCTGATTTTACTATCCAACCTGATGAAGCATGTAAAAGGCAAGGTGGATTAGGTGTATGGATTAACCATGCATTTCCCTTTATTCCTCATAATAAATTCTATCTAGAAGAACCTTTTATAAGAGATCTAACCAACAATTCAGATTATATTTTTACTTTTTCTAAAACATGGGCAGATTGGCACTCACATTATAATTTACCTATAGAAGTTGTAGGAATGCCTAAATTAGATAATCTTTTTAATGTTAAAAAAGAAAAACCAGTTATATTATATGCCCCTACTTGGAATAAAGATTTAACTAGTTTAGACAAAGTAAATGTAGAAAGATTAAAACAATATGGAGAAGTAATATTTAGAGGTCACCCGGCTTTTCATAATAATCAATATACTTTGGATGAAGCATTAGCTAAATCTACTATAGTAATTTCAGATTATTCATCAGTAGGATTAGAATCTATAGTATTAAATATCCCTACTATTATGTTTGAAAGTAATACATGGAAGGGTAAAAGGTATGAACACATATCAAATGATGCTATGGAAGCTGCTATATGTGTAACAACCCAAGAAGGATTAGAAGAAGCAATACAGAAATATATTAATAATCCAACTTATTTACAAAAAGAAAGAGAAACACATTCTAAAATATTATGTAAATATCCTGGGATATCTTCTAAAAAGTTTGTAGATAAATTAGAAAGTATATTATGATAAAATCAAATTATAACTCCCATTTAAATAAATTTAAAGATATTCATAGAGACCAATCAGCCATCATTTTTGCAACAGGTCCTACTATTAAACAATATACCCCTTTTGAAGGCAGTGAAGAATGCATAAAAATAGGTTTAAACAGAATATATGATTATCCTGAAATTTTAGAAAGTTTAGATTATTATTATTATGGAAGTCATTATTATGTAGATAATACCCATAGGCAAAAAATAGAAGAAATATGTAAATCGTATAATTTCTTTTCTTTAGCGTCTGCATATGAAGAGGGGAGAAGTCATAAAGCAATTGGAAGGGGAAATATAACACCTGAAAGGGCCATAGAATTAGGTTCTATTCCTTTTGAAAATAATTTAACCACTTTTACTAATGATGTATCGGTATATTCAACCTTAGGACATAGTATAGTATTTCCTCCTTTGCAGCATATATTATATATGGGGGTTAGTAAAATCTATCTTGTAGGGTGTGATGGTGGATTTACCAAAGGAATACAATCAGGAGATATTGAATTATTACATTGGTGGGAAGAATTCTCAAAATTTAAAGAAAAATATTATTCTCAGGTTGAAATAATTTCAATAAATCCTGTAAGTTTAAAAGGTTGGTTTTAAGATGCAATTATTAAGTAAATTATATAAACTAAAAAGGACTTTAATATCAGATGATAATAAAATAGCTCTTAATATAATAGGAGATTTTATTCCACTTAAAGTACATAAATTTAAAAGTGGAACTCAGTGTTATGATTGGACTATTCCTGAAAAATGGATAGTAAATAAAGGAGTTCTTAAGGATTCAAAAGGTAATACTATAATAGATTTTAAAAATAATACATTACATTTAGTAAACTATAGTAATTCTTATAAAGGAGAAATTAATAAAAAACAATTACTTAATAACCTTTATACAGATGAAAATCAACCTAATGCAATACCGTATAGAACATCTTATTATTCAAATAATTGGGGTTTTTGTTTAAGTTATAATAAATTAAAAACATTAAAAGATGAAAAATATACTGTAGATATAGATACTAAATTTATCCCAGGTGAGCTTTTAATAGGAGAAGCTACTTTAAAAGGAAAGTCAAAAAAAGAAATCATATTAACATCTTATTATTGCCACCCTAATCAAATTAATGATGGACTATCAGGGGTGGATTTATTGGTTAAATTATATAATAAGATGAAATCTATGGACTTACATTACACATATAGATTTTTCTTTTGGCCAGAAACTATAGGAGCCATAACCGCATTATCTCAAAATATTATAATCCCCTCTAATGTAGAATATGCTTTAGTAGCTACAACAGTAGGGAAAGGTACACCCCATTATAAAAAAACATACATTAACGATCATTCTTTAGATAATATTGCCTGTAATTTAATAACTAACCAAAAACCCTACAAACCCACAGGAAGTGATGAAAGACAACTAAGCAGCCAGGGAATACGGATACCTACAGGAGTACTAACAACAATACCATATGAAGAGTTTGATGAATATCACACATCAAATGATAATTTAGATTTTATATCAATAAATACTATTAATAAAATGGTTAATTTGTATTTAAATGTAATTACACAATATGAAAAGTATCCTAAATATAAAGTTAACGTAAAGGGGGGAGAACCTTTTCTTAGTAAATATAAGTTATATAGAGAAGTAGGAGTTCCAGGAAATACTGAAAATGATACTATAAGAAATTGGGTATTGCATTATTGTGACGGAACTAAAAATATTAAAGATATATCTAAATTACTTAATATTAGTGAGAATATAATATCTAAACATATTAATATATTAAAAAATAAAAAAGTTATTTATGAAGATTTATGTTGATATAGACGAAACTATATGTTTTTATAAAGGAGAAAGAAATTATCCAGATGCCATACCTAATTTGGCTAACATAAAAAAAATTAATACATTATATGATAATGGAAATGAAATAACATACTGGACAGCTAGAGGCACTATAACAGGTATTAACTGGTTAGAAGTAACTACTAATCAATTAAATAAATGGGGGTGTCGATATCATAATCTAAGTGTGGGTGAAAAACCCGCTTATGATTTACTAATTTGTGATAAAACAAAAAGAATAGAAGAAATATGATTGTAGGATTTGTAGTAGCAAAAGCTAACTCTAATAGATTTCCAGGTAAAAATATAGCTAAACAAGGGGGTATACCATTATTCTATCATAGTGTAAAACCTATGCTAGAATCAAAAAGAATAGACGAAGTATATGTTATAACAGATTCTAATTATATTAAAGAATACTGTGAAAAAAGAAAAGTAAAAGTTATATGGAGACCCAAAAATGCAACAAGAGATAATGATAAATTAATATCAATATTAAGATATGGGTATTATAACCTTGATAATTCTTACGATATAATTGTATCTATAATGGCTAATTGTCCAGGTCATACTGCAATTGATATTGAATTAGGAATTAAAAGATTTAAAGAAAACAATCTTAAAGAAGTAAGATCGTTTGATGCAACGGGCAATGAAAATGGTATTATGATTTTACATAAAGACATTGTTGAAGATAATCGAGATATATCTTATTATATAGGATCTATACAAACAAAAGCAAAAGAAATACATTACAAAAAGGAATTAATATGAAGGATAACTTGAAAAAACTAATAGACGAATATACTTTATTTTACCACGAGTATTATGATAAGGAGTTGGACCCTCTAGATGTAGGCCATAAAACAAATGCATCGTCTATACTAGATATGATTGAACATATCCCATCTAAGAAATCTAGGATTTTAGAATATGGATGTGCTAATGGGTTTAATCTTAGATTTTTACAAAGGGAAGGTTTCACAAATTTAACAGGAATTGACGCTTTCATAGAAAATGACTCTGCTAAGGGGATAAAGCATATTAAAGCTAATTTTGCAAAGGATGAAATCTCTGGAGTATACGATTTCATTTTCTGTAGAGGAGTTCTACAACAGGGAGCATTCAAATCTCTTAAATTAATTGATAATTCAGAAGATGATGTACTAAAAATCATTACTACTTTTGAAAAGCTATTAACTAAAGATGGTATTATATGGTTTAGTGAGGGGCCAGTAAGAGATTGGATAAAATTATTTGGAAGTAAAAACTTTATAGTTACAAATATATCAACAAATCCAAATGTTTATATATCTAAAAAAATAAAAAAATAAAAACTTATGAACATAGTAAATAGAAAAACCCCAACTTATTTCATAGCAGAAATTGGACAAAATCATCAAGGTGATATTAATATTGCTAAACGTATGGTTGATAGTCTTAAAGGATTACCTGTTAATTGTATCAAGACAGCTAAAAGAGATATAGATACATGTTTATCAGAAGAACAAAAAGTTATGATTTATGATAACCCAAATTCATTTGGTAGAACATATTATGAACATCGTAAAGCTTTAGAGTTATCAAAAGAAGATTTTATCGAATTAAAAAATTATGTTGAAGCAGCAGGATTTGATTTTATTAGTAGTTTTACAGATAAACCTAGTTTAGAATTTCTCCAAAAAATAGGATGTAGTGGTTTAAAAATAGCCTCTCAACGTACCGCAGATATTGAATTGTTAAATGCTGTAGCAGAAACTGAAATTCCAACAATTCTTAGTACGGGTATGTCTTCTATAGAAGATGTAGATAGAGCAGTTGAAATCTTACATAAAAACAAAGAGTTACACTTATTACAATGTACTAGTACTTATCCTTGTTCTGAAGAAGATTTAAATCTAAACGTCATACCAATGTATAAAGATAGATATAAAAACATTGATACAGTGGGGTTTAGTGGTCACCATATAGGTGTAGCTTCAGATATAGCAGCTTATATGTTAGGAGCCGAAATTATTGAAAGACACTATACACTTGATAGGACTATGAAAGGTACTGATCACCCAGGTTCTTTAGAAAAAAGGGGCATTGAATATGTTCTTAATTATATAGATCAAGTTAATAGAGCTTTAGGATCAAGTAAAAAGGAGATATTGGGATCAGAATTACCAGCATTAAAAAAATTAAGAGGATGAAAAAAGTTTATATAGGAATGAGTGCGGATTTAATACACCCCGGTCATATGAATGTATTAAAAGAGGCCGCTAAGTATGGAGAAGTAATAGTGGGTCTTCTCACAGATAAAGCAATAGCAAGTTATAAAAGATTACCTGCTTTAACTTATGAACAAAGAAAAGAAGTAGTTGAAAGTATAAAATACGTTAACGAGGTAGTCCCCCAAGATACCCTAGATTACACAGATAATTTAAACGAACTTAAACCGAATTATGTTATACATGGGGATGATTGGAAACATGGTATTCAAAAAGAAGTAAGACAAAAAGTAATAGATACTTTGTCTAGTTGGGGTGGTGAATTAATAGAAGTACCTTATACTAAAGGTATATCATCTACTCAATTACATAATTCATTAAAAGAAATAGGTACTACACCTGAAATAAGGCAAAAGAAACTAAGACGTCTAATAGAAAATAAACCCATAGTCAGAATATTAGAAGCTCATAATGGACTCACAGGTATTATAGCTGAAAATGTATCATATGAAAATAATGAATTTGATGGTATATGGATGTCTAGTTTAACTGATTCAACTGCTAAAGGAAAACCAGATATCGAATTAATAGATAGATACAGTACCTTAAATGACGTGTTAGAAGTAACTACTAAACCTATTATATTGGATGGTGATACTGGTGGTAAGCCTGAACACTTTGCTTTTACTGTAAAAACCTTAGAAAGGTTAGGAGTATCTGCTATTATTATTGAAGATAAAGTAGGTCTTAAGAAAAATTCTTTATTCGGCACAGACGTAAAACAAACCCAAGATTCAATTGAAAATTTTTGTAAAAAAATTAAAATAGGAAAATCTTCTTTAGTAGGTAATGATTTTATGATTATTGCTCGTATTGAAAGTTTAATATTAAAAGCAGGATTAGAGGATGCAATCCAAAGAGCCCAAGCTTATATAAACGCAGGGGTTGATGGTATTATGATCCATAGTAAAGAAGAAGACCCAACAGAAATCTTTAATTTTTGTGATCAGTATAAACAATTCGATACTAAAGTACCTTTAGTGGTAGTTCCCTCATCTTATAATAGTATTACTGAAGAAACCCTAATAGATAAAGGCGCTAATATTGTTATATATGCTAACCATTTATTAAGAAGTGCCTATCCTGCTATGGTTAAAACCGCTGAATCTATACTTAAACATAAAAGAAGTAAAGAAGCTAGTGACACACATTGTATGAGTATTAAAGAAATACTTAATTTAATTCCTGGAACAAAATGATAGATAATCTATTTGACCAATTAAAAAATGATGGTTATAACTTTTTTACGGGTGTCCCTGATAGTGCATTAAAGCCCTTTCAAAATTCTATTTTAGAGTCTAATTTTGAGCATATTATTGCTACAAATGAAGGACAAGCTGTAGGGATTGCTTTTGGGGCCGAAATAGCTGGTAAAAAGTCTTGTGTATATTTACAAAACTCTGGATTAGGCAATACAATAAACCCTATAACCAGCTTATGTATGCCATTTAAGATAGAACCTTTATTAGTTATAGGACATAGACATACCCTTGAACAACATAAAGTAATGGGTGAAACGGATGAGCAATTATTACAACTTATAGGTTATACAAACTACATAGTAATAAAAGGAGAAAATAACATTAAATAATGGTTACAAGAAACACAGCTATAAAAGAAATATTTAATACTCATGGGTCAGAGGCCCTATATGTAACAAATACTGGTTATATATCACGAGCAGTATATAACGAATTCCCATCATTTCCCAATATACTTTATATGCAAGGAAGTATGGGTATAGCCCCGTGTATAGGGCTAGGTATTGCTTTAAATACAAAAAAAGACGTGGTTGTTTTAAGTGGAGATGGTGCGTTACTGATGCATTTAGGAATTACCCATACTATTAGGGATTATAATTTACCTAATTTATTTACTTATATTCTAGATAATGGTTGTCATGAATCTGTGGGGGCATATAAATGTTCATCTTTAGAAAATTCGTACCCTGGAATTAATAAAATATATAAAATAACTAATGATGGGAAATTACCTCGTGTAGGTATAGATTCTGTCACTAATAAAAACCAATTTAAAACATGTCTTTAATAGTTTGTTCCCCATCTACACGAAACCTTATTCCAGGGGAACAATATACTGTGTATTTCCCCCCTTCAAAAGATATCTTAAAACTCAAAGGTAAGTACCGGGATGTTATAGCTGTAGGCGGGGGGGCAGTAGTTGACACAGCTAAAATTTTATCTAGTACTCCTATTACGTGTTATCCTACTACAGCCGCGGGTGCATCAGCTACTTCACATTCTGTATATTGGGATGGTAATAATAAATTAAACCATGTTTCTTTTAAACCTAAAAATGTTTATTTCAATTCTGAGTTTATAAAAACATTACCAAAAACTACCTTATTACACACTAAATATGATGCTATTAGTCACTGTTTAGATGTAATGTGGTCTAAAGATTATTTTAAATTAGATCAAAATAAAGTAGAATCAACTCTAACTAAATTATTGCAACCTAATATTAAACCTATTGATGTTATAAAATTAGGCCATGAAGCAGGTGCTTTTATAGAAAAAGTACCTACTACAATATTACATGCCTTATCTTACCCTTTAACAGGAATATATAATGTTCCTCATGGTAAAGCTTTAGGTTTTCTAATCCCTCTAGTATCTAGAATAATGGGATTTACCTCTTGCTCTTCTTTAGAAAAATTAAATAATTTTGTGGAATTTGATGCAAAAGTTATTACATATGAAGCCCAACAATATCCTAAATTTTTTAATACTAAAAATAAAATAGATATTAACCATTTAATACAAGAATTAAACAATGAAAAAAACTACTTACTCAACTAAAGAATATCCATTTGCTAAAATAGTAGAGGATATTCTTGGTACTACTAATTTATCAAAAATTCATACTGAAGATCATTTTAGTGGTTATGACTTATTTAAAAGAGAAGAAGACCAGAGTACTAAATATCATAAATTGTATTATGATAATTGTAAAGAACAAATTTTAGGTTTATATGATAAATTTATTCACAATATAATCCGTCCCCTATATGATGAAGATATAGTTTACCAAAAAATTCCTACATTTAGACTTCATTTTCCTGGCAATATTGCTGTTGGGGAATATCATAAGGATAAATGGTATAGGGATAAAGAATGGCATGAAGAAGTAGGTGAATTAAATTATTTTTTACCTTTTACTAAGGCCTATGGTACTAATACAATCTGGGTTGAATCCGAAGAGGATAAAAAAGATTTTAAAGCAATGAATGTTGAATACGGAGAGTGTGTTCAATGGGATGGTGCTAATTTAAAACATGGGAATAAACAAAATTTAACCAGTAATACACGAATAAGTGTAGATTTTAGGATAATGCCCTATTCTAGATATAAACCAAGTAACCACGGAGCTATTAATACAAAAGTAGAATTTGCTATAGGTGGTTATTATAAAACAACTAAAAAATGAATTGTAGAGTAGTAGCAACATACTTCGGTCCCCGACGTAACCATGGTGGTTCAAATATAAATTCCCTTACAGGTGGAGATGCCATAAGATTACTTACTGAATTAATAGAATATGAAACTACCGTAAGTAGTGGTGTAGAAAAGGATACTATAATTGTAAATCATGATTTTGGCCATGAAGCCGGAAAAAAGTTTTTAGAAGAAATTAACGGTACTAAAACTATGGATGGTAAAATAATTACTGTTAATAGAGATTGGAATGAGGGGATAGGAGAAAGTTACGGGTCATTTAATCATGCTTTTAAGCTATTTAAAGATAAATATGAATATTGGTTTTTTAATGAAGATGATTACCATTTAGTAGAACCTAATTATTTTCATTTTATGATAGAACAACTTAATGAAAACGAAAAAGTTGCTTTTATAGGGGGATGTAAATATGATCAGGAATTAGATGGATTAAACATTAAAAGCACTTCAAATGGTCATGATCCACACGCACATGGGGGATTAGGGTGCACACATAGAGATTATTTAAATAAAGTAGTAGACACGTTAGGACATTTACCCCACCCCCAAATGCCTATGACTGAAGAAATGCAAAAATGTATTTTTGAAGCCCGATTAGATGCTTTTGATAGTGCGTATGCCAAAGAGTGGTATAGGAATAATGAATTAAATGGTGAAGTTATGTTTACTAATATATTTTGTAAATTAGGGTATACTTTGCAAGTTACTAATCATCCTAAACCTTGTGTCTTAGACGTAAGAGGTAATAAATTAACTTGATGGATTTAAATGTTATAATATGCATAGATGATACCCACCCCGAACCCGGGTGGGGTATGCCTGAAGATGAATGCGTTTCTTATCTCCATAAATTAAATAAAGAATTTGGATGTAAATTTGTACAGTTTATTCCTTCTAACTACCATGGAAAATATCCCTTATCCCAACATAAAGAATGGGTTAAATATTGGGGAGATTTAGATTGGATAGAACTAGCAGCTCATGGTCATTATCATGATTGTAGAATAGGTGGCCCAGGTGAATGTGAAATGACAGAACACGACTATAATTCTGCGTGTAATAGATTAAATTTATGTTTACAAGAATGGGATGAAGTAGGTGTAAAGCCCGAGGGTTGGAGAATGCCAGGATGGTTAGCTACTCAAGGTTCTTTTGATGCTGTAAGTGAAAAATTTAAATATGTAGCTATTCATGAATCTCATAATAGTAATATATCATTTAATTCTAATATTAAAAAATTCCAGGGTGCTGATGGAATACATTTAGAAGATTGTAATATTACTTTGTGGGACGATAATACTATAATGTTTCAATCTCATATAGCAGGATTGACTAACCAAAATAATTGGAATTTTAAAAATTATTCTAATTTTAGAAATATTTTATCTTTTTTACAAAAAGACCACAATTTAAACTTTAAATTATTAAAAGAGTTATTATGAAAAAAGTATTAATTACAGGAGGAGCAGGCACAGTAGGAAAAGCCTTTATTAAAAAATATTATGAAGATTTTGAATTTTATAATATTAGCCGAAATGAGTCTCAAATTGCTAAATTAGCTAGAAAATATCCTAAAGTAACTAATTTTATAGGGGATATAAGAAATTTAGAATCAATGATTAATATATTTGAAAGAGTAAAGCCAGATGTGGTTATACATGCTGCTGCTCTTAAACATGTTAATTTAGCTGAATTAAATCCTTCAGAAGCTGTAGAAGTAAATGTTAATGGCAGTCTTAATATAGTAAAAGCTAGTATTAGAGCTAAGGTACCTATAACTATAGGAATCAGTACTGATAAAGCATGTGACCCTGATAATGTATATGGCTATACTAAGAATTTAATGGAAAAAATGTTTTTGGAGAGCCATAATACCGAAACTAAATTTGTCTGTACACGTTTTGCTAATGTAGCTAAAAGTAATGGATCAGTAATTCCTTTTTGGAAGGGTTTAGCAAAAAAAGGACAACCATTAAAATTAACCGATCCCAGAATGAATAGATTAATGTTCTCAAAACAGGATTCTGCTGAATTAATATATAATGCATATAAAAACGCTTTAAAATCAAAAGAACCTTTTATATTATCTAATATTATGAAAAATGTTAATTTAGATAGATTAGCAAATACTATGTCTCCTGGTAAGGTAGAAATAGTAGGTTTAAGACCAGGAGAAAAATTAAACGAAACATTAATAAGTTCTAAAGAAATACCATACTCTAAATTAGAAAAAAATCTAATATTCTTATTTAAAGATAAACAACCACCCGAATGTAATTTGGATACTGAACATTCTTCTATTACAGCTGAAGATATGTCAGATGGAGAACTACGAAAATTATTAATATTAGAATGAAAGTAACTTTTATATCTCAAAAACCTCCTTGTTTTGTAGAAAGGGGAAATACACATATGCCTGTAGATTTAGCACAACAATGTGCTTTTAAGGCCCTTAATTTCCACTATTCCCAACTAGATACTATTAATGAAAAATTTGATGTAGCTATTTTATTAATTCCTAAAACCGGAAAAGATAGAGAAGCATTATTAAATATTGATATTGTAAATAAAGCTAGAAAAATCGCTGATAAAGTATGGTTTATGCAAGAGGGCCCCTCTTGGATATTCCAAGATTTAAGCTTACAACAACAATTTTGGCATTATAATGTATTATCGACAGTAGATGGTATATTATGTGAAAATGAAACTGATATACCTTATTTTAAAGGATTAGTACCTAATAAACCGGTTTTTGATATCCCTAGTGTAATGATAGAAGATAATATATTAGAGGCCAAAAATACCCAAAAACAAGATAAAGTTATGATAGGGGGTAATTTTTGCAGGTGGTATGGGGGATTTGATTCATATATTGTAGCTCATGAACTAGAAGTTCCTATATTCGCCCCTAGCATGGGTAGAAAAATCGAACATGAAGAACATATAGAAGATTTAACCCATTTACCTTATATGAATTGGGGACAATGGATACATAAATTAGCAGAATTTAAATATGCTATTCACCTTATGCCTACGATTGCCGCGGGTACCTTTGCTATGAATTGTGGGTTTTTAGGTATTCCTTGTATAGGATATGATCAAGCTGATACTCAAATAAAAATCCACCCAGAGTTATCTGTTAAGTTTGGGGACATAGAAACTGCAAGAAAATTATCCAATAGATTAAAAATAGATAAGGAATTTTATATTAAATGTTCTAAAGAAGCCTTAAATAACTATAAAAAGCATTTTAGTGAAGAAATATTTTTAGCTAAAATGAATAAAAGACTCTCTTAAAAATGTTAGGTATTATAGTAACATCTTATAGTGCATTACCTAATTGTATACATCATGATTATATGTTATCCGAATTAGGAGATAATTATAAAGTAGCCTATTTAACTACTTGGCAAAATAAAGAATTTGTAGAAGAATTATCTGATAACCTAAAAAACCCAATTTATTATTTAAGTGATGAAAATGATAATATCTTAAACCCAGGCCACCATGATGGAGTTTTTTATATGTGTTCTTCGGTTATAGAAGAATTTAAAGATTGTGATTATATTTTACATTTTCATGCCGATAATTTTTTAAGAGATGGTATTAAAACTATTAAAGATACTTATACTTTAGCTAAAAATAATAATTTAAAAGTACTAGGCCTTCCTAGACAATGGTTATTTGATGATAATACATTTGAAGTTATGGATAAAAGCATCCCATTCCATTTTGAATATTGTATGATGAAATACTCAGTATGGAAAAATGCCTTTAATTTAGAAAGATTAAATGAATATAAACATTTAGCCTTAAATAATGATCATCCATCTCAACAATTTGAACCTTGTCTATATCAGGGGTTAGTTGTTAATGGGATAGATATAAATAAAGATATCTACTACTTAGAATCAATAGATGAATTAAAAAATAGGTTTGGAAATGAACCTGTATATTATAATTTTTTCTTTAAAAACTCAGGAATATTTCATTATGATGAAACTTCTCTAAAAAACAACGTTAAAAAATGACAAGAAATAAATATGACATAATAAATAGGATAATAAAAAAATATAATTACCAAAATTATTTAGAAATAGGGGTCAGACATCCAGGTGGTAATTTTAATCTAATAAATATAGATCATAAAGACGGAGTCGATCCAGTACCATTAGGACCCGAAATAAATTACCCCGTATCGTCAGATGACTTTTTTGATTTCATTAAAGGACATGATGAAATAAAATATGATATTATTTTTATTGATGGATTACATTTACACCATCAAGTATCTAAAGATATACAAAACTCACTAAATCACCTCGAAGAAAACGGAACTATTATAATACATGATTGTAATCCAATTACCAAAGACCGACAAGTAGAAGAATATGTAATAGGTAAACCATGGAATGGCACTACTTGGAAAGGATGGGTAGAATATAGATGTAAAAGAGATGACTTGGAAATGTTTGTTATTGATGCAGATGAGGGTTGTGGAATAATAAGAAAAGGAAACCAAAATATTTGGAAAAAAGATAAATATAATAATTGTATTAAATATTCATATTTAGATGAAAACAGAAACGAGTTATTAAATTTAATATCATTTGAGGAATTTCTAAAGTGGGTAGAATAACCAATAAAAACAATACTAGAAAATGAAAAAAATAACATTTGTAATACCAAGTAGAAATAATTTAGAATTTTTACAGTTAGCTTATCAATCGATAAGAAATTTAAAAACACAACATGAAATATTAGTACTAAATGATGCTAGTACAGATGGTACCCAAGAATGGATAGATAGTTTAGGTGATGAAGACTTAATTGTACATCACAACCCAGGACCAGAACGTATTGGTATAGTTGGTATGTTTGATAAAGGAATCGAAATGGCCAGAACAGACATTATAATGGCATTTCATGCTGATATGGTTGCTGCACCAGATTTAGATAAACATATATTAAAACATTTAGAAAAAGGTACTGTGGTTAGTGCAACTCGAGTTGAACCACCCTTACACCCAGATGGTCCAGAAAAAATGTTAGTTGATTTTGGAATTGAAGTTGAAGATTTTAATATAGATAAATTCAATAATTGGGTTATTAATGATTATAAACCCAAACATGATATGTTAGTTACTGAAGGTATATTCGCTCCTTGGTGTATGTATAAAGAAGATTTTTTAGCTATAGGTGGGCATGATGAATTATTTGCCCCCCAAAGTAAAGAAGATAGTGATTTATTTAATCGTTTTATTTTAAAGGGTTATAAGATATTGCAAACCTGGGAAGGTTTAGTTTATCACTTTACAAGTAGAGGTAGTAGATTTAACAAACATGCTGGGGGGTCCGCAGGTAAAAATTCAGATGAATGGTTACATACTACTACTAAAAATATGCGTAACTTCATTCGTAAATGGGGGACACCTGTTAAACATGATGCTTTAATGAAACCCATTATATCCCCCAAATATGATATTGCATTCAAAGTTATTAATAATAATCTTAAACTTTTAGAAGCACTTGAACCCTGGTGTAGTGTATTTTATGGTGACGGACATTGGGTACAATATAGTCATTATATTAACCAAGAACAACCAAATACTAAATTTAATCTTGATGATCGTATTAAACCAAATGACCCCTCTTTACATGATTTTAATCATGGGGTTGTAGTTGAAATTGATGGTCATAAAATAACGGAACAAGATTTTCAAATGCTTCAAATTTTATCTGAAGTGTTAGAAGAGGGAGGGGAAGTAGGAGAATTTGGATATGGTAATTTGAAAATAAAAATTAACTCTTTAAATGAGTATCAAAATAAATTAATAAAAACAAACTAAAACTTATGAAGTTTAAAAAAGTAATTATAACCGGGGGTGCTGGTTTTATAGGTAGTAATTTAGCAAATAAATTAGCTGAAAACGGAGTAGAAGTACATGTATTTGATGATTTATCTTCGGGTAAAAAAGAAAACTTACATAAAAAAGTTATTTTTCATCATATAGATATTACTGAATTTGATCGTGCTAGTCGTAAATGGCCCAGTGCTATTGAGAAAATTAAAGGAACGGATATTATATTTCACTGTGCCGCAAAAGCCAGAGTACAGCCTTCCATAGAAGACCCTGTAGAGTTTGATAAACAGAATGTAAAAGGCACATTACAAATGTTAATGTTGGCTAAATATTTAGGTGTAAAACGTTTTGTATATAGTGCTAGTAGTTCTTGTTATGGAAATACTAAAAATTTTCCTACTAGTGAAAGTGAAGCTAAATCACCTTTATCTCCTTATGGTTTACAAAAATATATTGGGGAACAATACTGTGAACTATTTAGTAAATTATATAATATAGATACTGTATCATTAAGATATTTTAATGTATACGGTGAAAATATGAATTTAGAAGGCGCTTATAAATTAGTAATTGCAATCTTTGATGAACAGTTTAGAAATAAACAACCTTTTACTATTAATAACGATGGCGAACAACGTAGAGATTTTACATATGTAGGTGATGTTGTTAATGCTAATATATTAGCGGCTGAATATCCAGAATTATTAAAAGGAGATGCATTTAATATTGGTAATGGAAAAAATTACTCAGTAAATGAATTAGCTGATATGTTTGGGGGTGTGACATACCCTAAAGAATATGGAAATAAAGTAATAGAACCATACCAAACCTTAGCAAATAATAATAAAGCTAAAACTCTTTTAAGATGGGAACCAAAGGGGGATCTAGAAAAATGGTTAAAAGAATATGTAAGCAAAATCCCTCAATATTTATAACAAATGACAACAATGAAAAAGACTGAATTACACGATATGGTTTTAGAAACTATGCACGAGTATATAACTGAAGCAGAATTATCCACTGGAGACAATACATTTACTATTAAAGTAGCT
>Ga0209535_1001203_pt1 | contig 17766 bp, 6 predicted proteins | sample LinPmetageLP28_FD_184041 | JGI IMG/M metagenome (GOLD analysis project Ga0209535, IMG submission 184041) | Marine viral communities from the Pacific Ocean - LP-28 (SPAdes) (version 2) | ecosystem: Environmental > Aquatic > Marine > Oceanic | place: Pacific Ocean | collected 2009-08-22 | reverse complement strand
CTTTAGAACTGCAAAATAACTTTTATGTCTTCTTTTTGATTCGATGACCGTGTTATAGACGGTCTGTTATCAACGTAAATAATATTACCAGAATGTTTCTTAACTTCTGGATTAGAAAGACCATTGGCAAAAGTTTGACCAAGGTAGTATGTACGATTATTTATTACAGTACTTATACCTGAAAAACTAGTATCAATTAACAAATCTTGGCCTGTAGTTGGTGATATTACTAAAGATCCACCAGTTCCTGGACTTGAAGAAAATTCAGTTAAGTCAAATCCATACGTAGGTTGAGTTTGTGCAGTTCCTACAGTATTAAATCCTGCAAGAGATCTGTCCTGCCAATATTTTAAAACTCCAGTATTTTGGTCATAATTTACAACCCTTCCTACTGCAGTTGTCCCTGTAGAAACATTTTGAATAAAATAAGAATCTCCTGAAAAAGTTGCCGTACTATATCCAGTACCAACTAACTTTAAAGCACCAAGTGAACTTGCTTTATCTGAAGAAAGAATTGAAGATGATCCAAATTGTTGTGGATTTTCTACTACACCAACTCTTGAGATTTGATTTCCTATTATAAAGTCTGGATTTGTGCTATCATTTTCAATTCTAGAGTATAAGAGAACATTATATGCACCAAGTTCCCTATAGATATTTGCACCATGTCCACCTTGAGGTGGAATGATTACTTCAAGTGTTGGTCTTGTAGTTCCTGTTGGAACACCACCAGCAACTAAATCAACATTTGCATATGTATATCCAGATCCTTGATTAGAAACTGTGGCAGAACTAACTTGTTGATTGGCATCAATAACGATTGTACACTCTGCTCCACTACCATCACCTTTGATTGGAACTGAGGTGTAAACACTATTTGCAGTACCAAGACCAACTCCTCCATCAGTTACTGTAACGATTTTAATTCCACCGTCAACAGCATTATCTCTTACAGCCGAATTGTCTGATGAAGTTGTCCAATCTGTTGGGACTGGCATAAAGTCTGTTGATTCGAATCTAACAACTTCACTGGGTTTAATTGTATAAAGGTATTTCCAAATATAACCATCTCCACTTGTTCCAGCAGATCTTGGTTCTAAATCGGTAAAAGTTGGTTCGTCTAAAGATGGTCGGCCGTCTGTATTATCAGGATCTGTACCATTCTGCAGACAAATATACACTCTAAAATCACTATTCAATACAAAATAAGATGCTGAATAAAGATTGGTAGCACCAGAAACTACAGCAGTGTTTGATCTACTATAATCATGACGATACATATCATAAGTTGTTCCAGAAGACCAATTTAGTTTTGGAACAACTTGTCTAGCATCAGCAGTATTGATTTTCTTCAATGCTACCATAGTATCCCAATAATCATCCTCCTGACTAAAATTATCTTTTGGAGCAGGTGGATCAGAATCCCAATCAGTTTGATAATCTGCAGGATTAGTTAATCCGATAAAAGAATAATAAGAATTGCCAGCATTTGATACACCAGCAATAAAATTACCTGCATTTAAAATTCTAATCTGATCAGTTATAATGGCAGCCATTTTGGACAGAGTTTTTCTTTATTTATCAGTAATTAAACGATATAATTTTTGAACTTCAAAAAGTTTGATCTAGTAATCAAAGTTGATGTAGAAATACCAGTTCCTTCAGAAACACCAATGCCACCTAGAGTATATGAATTATAAGAATTAGATTCTTCTCTAGCAGTAATATCTATTCTTCCCCAACTAAAGGATCCGAAATTATCAGAAGTTGTTATCCCAGAGAATCCGTATGCAAAATCATCAACTTCGACAAATAGTCTTCTTACATATGTAGATATCCCAGAAACACTAGTTGAAATGGATACTGCATTGGACACTTGATAAACATTGTCTGCAAATGAAGTTCCAACTCCAACAATATTACCTGACGAATCAAAAGAGGTTACAGAAGTGAATCCAAGTCCAACATTAGAATTTCTAATAATAAAGTAATCATTAGTGCTAATAGAACTTATAGTTAATGCAGTTCCCACAATTGTAGAATCTCTTAATGGAGAAGAATATGGAATGTGAATGTCAAATATTAGTTGAGTAGTTCCAACACCAACAGCAGTTGTTCCAAATCCAACAATAATTCCATTATCTCCAGTATATGAACTTACACTTACTTCTTCTTCAGAAGAAGTTGGAGGAGGAGAAATAAGAACTGTTGGTGGATTGTCATGAGTATATCCAATACCTGGACTTGTAATATCAACTCCTGTGACTGTTCCTCCAACACTAATGTTAACATTACCAAATGCTCTAGTAGTTGTTCCAACACCAGTAGTTGAACCAAAACTTACAGTGGCAGTTGTATATCCAACACCACCATCAGAGATAACGACAGAGGAGATAGTACCAAATCCAGAAACAACTGCAGTAGCAGCAGCACCAGAATTAGTTTCTTGTCTTACAAATTTAATTTTATTTTGGAATGTAAGATCGGTATCATTTTCATTTTGAGAGTTGAAGATAGGTCTTAAGTTATCAACATAGATTGCTGTTGACCCAACACCTACGGATTTGATAAGGTACGCACTAGGATTAATAACTGGTTCATATAATTCTCTATCTTTACCCACACCAATTTGATTAATAAAGACATCTTCAGTTTGTCTACACCAATCAACAGGTCTTTCGAGAGTAATATCAGTAGTATTTCCTGGACCATTGTATGGATTAGTATCAACAGTATTTGTAGACTTAACAAACTCTACAATTCTCTCTTCTTCAGTGAAATATGATGCTTGTCCAATTGATCTATCACTCTTAATCTGTAAACTATCACCTTTTTTCACTGTTTCAATAACATTTCTGAAGATAACATCAGAGTCACCACTTCCTTTATAAAAAATAATATTTACTGTATCACCCATCTTTAAAGGTTCAGTAAAGTTAACACTACTTCCTCCACTAAATGTATATCCCTTATTAGGAACTTGAAGTATGTTATTTACAAATACAAGCAATACATCTTCAACATTAATTTTAGATCCTTTACCTGCAACAATTGAAACTATATCTCCTGCTACTGTTAGTGGGAAGTCTTTTCTTACTCCATCAATAAATTTATCAACTTTGTCTAAAATTTGTAGTGTTCCTACCGACCAACCAGAGAATGAATCACTATGAACTTTATCAATTATTAATTCAAATTCATTTCCAGAATAAGATGAAGTAGTTGGAACTCCAGTTGTTCCTCCTATTGCAACTGTTAAAATTTCACCATTACCATATCCATAACCAGTATTTTGTAATTCAAAAGCAATAACACTAGATCCTTGACCAACAACAATATTTGCTGTTGCATGTATTCCGAATCCTAATGCAGAAGAAGAACTGTATTCTAATGGCATATTAGAATAACTGAGTGGATCATCAAATACAACATCAAGTGGTTTATTGACTTTACCACATCTTGCATAGAAGTGTTTTCTAGTTGAAATTCCAGTATTGACTTCAAAAGAAGTATTATTAATAATCCTCAAAACGTTAGTTTCTCCTGCAGCAGGATCTGTTCCACTAGCAGAATTATTTACGTTTCTAGGAGCAATTAATACTGGTTGAGCAACTCCACTAGAACTATAGAATGTTGGAACAGTTGAAACACCAGCATTAATTACAAATTCAGTTGCACTGTTAACTGCGGTTACTTTAGATCCACAATATGCAGGGTCAGTTGTTCTTGGATAAACATGTGTAGAAGATCCACCATCCAATCCACAAGTAAATGCTAATCCAGTAAGAATAACGTCACTCTTCTGTCCAGTAGTAGATAGATTATGTGCAGAAGATGTTGTAACTGTCATAATACCAGTTACATTGTCATAAATTGCATTCGAAACATTAACAGGACCAGAACCAGTATAATTGCAAGTAAATGCGATTCCTGAAAGTGTAATTTGATCATCACTAGAAAGTCCATGACTAGTAGAAGTTGTTACTGTGGTTACTCCACTAACATTATCATACAGAACATTTGATATATCTCTTGGAGCATAGAACACTCTATCAGTAGATATTGCAACTGAAGTGATGTTTCCGTTTGAAATTACTGCTGTTCCAATAGAAACAATATTAGACTCAGCCACAGAAGAAGTTCTTATTGCAACATTTACAGTTTGAATACCCGCACGATATCCAGATCCACTATTTCCTATACTAATTGAAGAAATAGTTCCAAGACCAGATATGATAGCAGTTCCTCCAGCAGATACTAGTGGTTGATAACCAAATCCTTCATTTGATGCCACTGATACAATAATACCACCTTTTGGGTAACTAGAAATTCCAACATCTGGACCTAATGGAGTTGTATTAGTTCCCTGGAATGTAATGGAAGTAATTCCAGATTGTTCACTTAAAATATACTGATCTGACAATCCAGGAGACTGAAATACATCATTTACAAGAATGATTGCATTTTCTGTTGTTATTCCAGATACATTAGATCCATCTTGTTTAAGATCAAATTCATTTGTGGTTGCATTAAATTTAGAAGAAATATTATCAAAAATATAATTTTTATGATAAGATTCATTTATATCATTTACAATACCAGATCTCATAAATGATCTTCCCTGGAAACTAGACGATATAGTAACACCTGTCCAATCTCTTTCATCTGGTGGATTTGTTGTTGATCCTATGGGAGTATTGCCAAACGGAGCTTCAACAAAATTCAAGTTATTATCAATAATATTATAGTTTCCAGAAATTTTAGTGATCAAATCACCAGTAGCAGCAATTCCTATTCTTGTGCCCATCCATCCTCTACGAACTCTTATAGCATTTGTGCTACCGATACCAATACCTTCTATTTTCATAATCTCATCGCCAATTTGAATAATATCAGATCCAAAGAAAGATGTAATTCCACTAAATTCTAATATATTATCAACAGTTAGCATTTGATTAGAAAGTGTTGTTGTCTGAGCAGTAGAAACTACTGGTGACTGAATGAGATTATCAATTGCAACCAGAACTTTTGCATTTTGATTAGTTGATATAAATCTATGAGAAGTACCAATACCAACACTTTCAAGTTCAACTATCTCTGGAATAGACTTAAGTGCATTTTCGGCACTAGAGGCAATTTTAATAATATTATCATCAACTTTGACTGCAAATAGATTTTCTCCAGGTAAGAAAGTTGTATCAGCAACACCAACAAAACTAGTTGTTTTAATTCCAATAGATGATGCCGCGGTTCCTACATGAATGTATTTTAATTTTTCACCACTAACATAAAAATGATTTGGAACTGTAATGCTATTGTCAATAATATTAACTACATTGCTATCATTTCCTTCAAAATATCTTTCAAAAATTGGAAGATTTTTATGTTGCAATTCAAACGATCTTTTAATATCAGATTCTGTGCCTTCATAGAATCCTATATCACTATTAATTGATCCATTAGTAAAATCAATTTTACTTAATTTTGTAAGATCTTCAGTTAATGTTAAAGCATTCATATAAACATTAACTACAGTATCAATACTTGAATTGGGAGTAAATACTAAAGAAACAGTTCCTGCTGCAGAAACTTTAGAACCAAATGTTCCCAGTCCAGATGCAGTTTCTATCACACCATATTCAGTGTCATAAGTTTGATAACTTCCAGTCGAATCTACATAATCATCAACAATAATTATTTCTGAAAGTTGCGTAGATGCATTAGTTGTATCTGTAACTTGCGCTATAAAATATGCAGAGTCGTAATTATTTGGATATTCTGCTACTGTGTTAATTCCTGGAGTACCTGAAGCAGAAATGCTGGTAGTTCTAGCTTCAAGTCTCGATCTTGTTAGATCAATTGTTCCAATACCAGTAATTGTATCTTCAGAAAGTCCTACTTGAATAGTATTAATAACTCCTGTTGTTGCAATACCAACAGATGTTGGTATAAAATCAACATTTAAAGATGATCCACTAAAATATGCATGATATGTACCAAGTCCAGATTCGACATAATCCCCAATATTTGTTGATAATCTTCCATATTCCAACATCTCAATATTTGTTCCATCATGAACAATATTAAGTTCTATTGATTCAAATTCTTGGTTTTTAGTTACGTCTGGATTTATATTAACAAGAACTTTAACACTAGTATGAGTATTGCCTATAGAAACAATTGTAGTAGTAACTCCTGATGTTACAGGAGAACTATTTGTTTCGATTGTTACAATTCCACCAATACTTGTTGAACCAGTTCCAAGAAAATTATCATTTAAATTATATGAAAAAATACTTAGATCATAATCATTAACTGAAGACCTTACTGGGTAGAATTGTAATTGAGCGTCAGAACCAGATATTCCAAAATCAAATGATCCTTGATCGTATTGAGTTTCAACTCTACCATACTGATTCAAATATCCGCGAGACCCATCATGCAGTAAATCAACAATCATTAACTGTCTTTGTGCAGTAAATCGTTTATCTCTCACATAAGTTATGTATTTTTGGCATCTAACATCACTTAGATCAAAAGTATCCACTACACTAAATGGATTTGGTCTTGGATTACTATTAAATTGATCACTAACATCATCTATTGATAATACTCTATTCCCAACTGATTCAAAATAATCAGTAAGAATTCTATTAGAAAAAACTATCTCATCAGATACAATTTTTGAGTTTTGATTACGATTATTTTCTGTTACAAGATCAAATCCATAAACACAATTCAAACTTGCAAAACCATCGATATTATTAACTGTGTCTACATTTGTCGTGAATGTAGAAAGTCCAACAGACATACTATTTTCATTACTTGTCTCTAATTGATAATCGGAGAATTTTCTATACCCTAAAGTATGATTTTGAGAAGAAACAACGTCATTCCAGTCATCATATGTAACTCTAGATTTCAAAGAATATGAGAAATTTTGATAATAAAAATTATCTTGAAGTTTTTGTAATTCAAAATTTAATTTTCCAAAATCTTCTTGCCAACCCTGTATATTCTTTGAGGTTGCTTGTAATTCAATGAAAGAATCAAAAGATGTAATTGAAGATGCAATTCCTTGAACATTGGAATCGGAACCTTTAACAATTTCATTAACAACAAAATTATCGTTAGAAGAAACTGTTAAAGTTGTAATTTTTGAATCCCAATTTTGAACAATTCCTACTGCAGAATCTGATATGATAGTTTCGCCGTTTATAAAGTTTTTTGTTTTCAAGGTGCTTTCAAAAGTTGGAAAATGTTTCGAAGCAAGAATTTTACCAGACGAATTGACAGTGTTGAAAGTTCCTGGAAACTCACCACTATTGAATAGTCCGGACATACTATAAGTAACACTTCCTATTCCACCAAGATTTTCAGTAATCCCTGTTACATCAAATAACTTATAATCGTATTCATTAGAGTTATATCCTTTTCCAGTAGATCCTACACCTACACTAATTCCCTCTACAAGGACCTTATCTCCGATCGCAAAGGGAAATGTATTAACAGTACTAAATCCAACTGCTAGGGACGCAGTAACGGTCTCTGTGGAAGGATCAAATACAATAGCACCAATTCCAACCCCAGCACCACTTTGTGTTGGTATAATTGTTGGATCAACATTACTCATTCCATTAGTATTTTTAAGAATCTGTACTTCAGATTTTCCAATAGTAACTTTTAAATCAACATCAGATACTTCCTTTTTAGTTTTTCCATCTAGTACGACTAGTTTAGGAGGAACTGAAAATCCTCTACCAAAAGAAGTAATTCCAACAGTATTGAATGACGCTAAAGAATCTACTTTGATAGATTGAGGCAAAAGAACTCTTGGGTTTAATGTTGGGTCTGATGGTAAACTAAATCCAATATTATCTAAAGTAACTTTCTTAAGAGTACCAATTTTTGAACTCTTAGATTCTAAAATAGCACCATTACCACTGGCAGTGTTTACTGTCGTAATACCAGGCAGTGAGTAATAATTTGTGCCATTATTAGTAAATTCAATTTTTGCTATCGGACCATAAGTATGAGTACAATCAGTTTCATAACTCACTAGTGATGAGGTATCATAAGATAATTTTTCAGGAGTATTTGATAATGAATAAGTAAATGTAGTTGTTGTTCCTACTGTAATTGTATGTTTGCCATTGTAAAGACTTTCTCCAGATAAAAGTGTATTTCCAGAAATTATTTCATTATCAGTATAAATTTGTGCCTTTTCTGTAGGAAGATTGCCTTCATATAGGGGAATTAAATTATAGTAGAGTTCTGTTGGAGTATTTTCATTAACGGACAATTCTGCTTTGCCGTTAGATGTTCCAACAGTTCCTAGTCTAGACAAATTAAATGTTTCACTTTCCTCAAACTTTTCCCATTCTTTAGTAAAGTTTTTATCAATGTATAAATTAAATTTAAATGCAGGATAAATTGTTCCTTGTATAGTATAAGAAAGTGATGAATCTGATAAATCAAATGTTACAGTAGAGTTTTTATAAACTTTTACTAAAGGTGTTATTGGGTTAATTGTGCCAAGAGATGCACTACTTATTCCTACAACATTTGGGTTTGTTTGAATCGAATCATAATACGTATTTGATAACTGAATTTTATTATCATTAACTCTTACAATATAATAAAAACTATCATTAGAAAGTCCGACAGAAGATACTTCTGAAGTATGAATTACTTTATCTCCTGTTTCAAGTCCATGAGAGTTTATGGTTATGGCATTAGTTTCAGTATTAACTCCTGCGGTAGTAAATCCAATAGGATTTATTACTAGTCTTCTATTAAAATCATTATAAGTGAGAGTTACAATTCCTATGTTTTGTGGATTAACATTAACAAAAATATTATGAGGAGAACTTAAACCATGAGTTCCTGCAGTAGAAACAGTGACTAAGTTTCTTCTTATATCTCCAGTAATTACATTATAATTTGTTTTGAAACTGTGAGTATCCCCAGTTCCAACATTTCTAAAGAATAATGTGCTTGAAATAGGGTTCTCAAGTCCAACGAATGTTCCTGTCGTTCCAAGACCAACTCTTACAGTTGCAATTCCAATTAAGTCATCATTGATTTTTGCAACGAACAAACTTGAACCATCTGCAAGAGTAGTTCCAACTCCAACATTAGTTTCATCTTGTACAATTATTCCAGAACCTTTGGCAGTTCCTATACCTGTAGAATATGTTAATTGATCTCCAGTTTTTAAACTATGTCCTGGTAAGTAGAGTGCTTTAGTTTGAATAAAGACTGAAGTAAATGCAGCTCCAGGATTTGAGAATGATATTGTTGTTCCTATACCAACTCCAGCAGTTGTTCCCAATCCTACAGTTTCTGTGGGATCAAAATAAATTTGCTTGTTAAGAGAAGGTGAATAGTCGGTTTTAAATTTTGAATTAATTTTTAATTTTCTAGGAATTTCATAGATAAACTTACCTATAGTGTGAGTAGATCCTACTGTATTATCAACTGCTCTTAAAACTCTAATTCTAGAATTTAAAAGATCTACATTTAAAATCTTAATTTTTTCTGTTCCTACAATTAGAGTATCATTCTCTCTAATATTTGGATAACTCAAATCACCAGAAACTCTGAAATAAGTTACTATTCCTGTTACGTTAGTATCACCGATAGCAACTCCAATGGTTCCTACTCCTGCAATTGATAAGTTATTCGTCCTTATACCTACATTATATGATCCTTCAATTCCAGAGGATGTTGTGGATAATCCAGAAATTGAAACTACATCTAAATTTTCAAAATTATGAGGATTATCTGAGAAAACTAAATATTCACCTTTAGATTGTCCAGGATATATTTCAACATTTTCAATAATACTTGAAGCTACACTTATATTGTTAACCGACCTTCCTTTTATTCTTGATATCTTTGCGGATACCCCCTGACCTTGAGTTCCATCATTATTAAAGACTAAGGTCTCATTAACTCTGTATTCAGATCCTCCAGTAACAACATCAATACTATCAACAGAACCAAAAGAAGTTGCATTGATAGTTGCTGTTTGATTTAATTTATTTGGAACATAAAAATATGGATATTCTAAATTATCTTCAATAACATTCAGTGGTTGAGTATTTCTACGCCAATCACTACTAATACTAAAAGAATCATAGTTTGATACTGGATTAAAGTTAAAAGAATTAGGAATACTCTTATAATTATGACCAATTACATAAGGAAATACTGGTTTGAAATTTTTCTCAAAAATACCTGAAGACTCTGCAAATTTATCGTTAACTGTAACAAAATATGCATATGTGCCTTTTGGAAATTCTGGAGTTATGCAAAATCTTCCATTATTTTCATCAAGAACATTATCATCAGAAACTTCTTCATGAGTATAGTCTTCAATGAAAAATCCTTCTGGAAAAATAGATGTAGATGGTCTATTATTTTTTAAATCAATACTATATCCAGATTTCATTTGAGAAATTACACCACCACTTATGTTAGAATATCCATATGGTCCATATATTGGATTTCCATCATATGCAAATCCCAAAATAGGAGAATGTTTTGCAGATTTAATCTCTATACCATTAACTCTTCTAAGATCACTCTCTCCATATAGAATATTACCTTCTTGATCAGAGGAATAAACAAACTCTCTAAGTTTTCTAGGTGTATATAAATGAGAATACTGGAGTCCAAAATCATCTGCATTTAATCCAGATGTAATTATGCCATCATCTTGAGAAAAATATGGTAAATATTTTTCGAATAAATTTACTCTCCAATTTTGTATATTTGCCTTAAATTTTGGCAACTCCTCAGTAGATCCAGTTTGTATAACATTAATATCAGTTAATCCAAGTTCATTGGCATATCCAAAACCAGATTCAACAATTTTAACATCAGTTACTGATCCATTTTCTAAAACCGGAACTAAAACAGCACCTGTACCATCACCAACTACAACCAAATCAGGATCAGAAAGATATCTGCTACCAGATTTTTGAATTATAACGTCAACTATTTTTCCATTAACAACTATTGGAGAAAGTTGACAATCCGATCCAGATTCCATTTCAATCGTAGGTTGTCTATCTAAATTTAAAATTTCAGAAGAACCATATCCAACTCCATTATTTTCAAGATGTATAGAAGTTATAGATCCTCTTACAATTGGTCGGAAAGAACCTTTAAAGGTTTCCGTTCCAATAGAAGATATTCCAACATTTCCTGACAGAGTAACCTTAATCTCAGGATAATTAAAAATATGAGTTCCTGACCCAACAGAAGTCATATTAATATATTGTTTTGTTCTATTAAAGAACTCTTTATCACTTGAAACTCCAACTTGTGAAAGATTGAAGGAATCTTTATCGACGACATTTACATAATACTCAGTATCTACAGATAATCCAGCAATAGGAGTTTCTGTGCAAGTATATTTTACCTTCTCACCACTCTTATAATCATGACTTACAATAGTTACTAAATTAGATTCTGTACTAATTCCTGAGATTCCAGTAGTTCTTTTTTTGTTCTCATAATTGGAACCACTATCAATGACGTTAATAGCACTAACTATTGATTTTTTCTTTACTGATTTTAATGAATGCTTACCAATACCATAGTCAGTTAAAAATACTGTATTAATACCTGAGATTGCATCTCCTTCATTTTTATGCAATCTAACAGTTACATTGTCAATTATTGAAACATAATATGCAGAATCAGTGACTATTCCAACAATACCTTGTTGAGATTTTGTTTTATATAAAACTTGTTCAGCATTTCTAAACTTATGATACGTAGAGAACCCAATTCTAGACTGAATGAATCCAGTTCCAACAATAACATTATTAGATACTAAATCTGCAAAAAACTCAACTTCATGATCAATTGATTTCATACTGACCTGAGATACGGCACCAGATCCATTACCACCTTCAATTTTAATTGTTGGGGTATTTGTGTAATCAAATCCAGGATCTACAATTCTAACTTCTTGGAGAGACCCAGAAACTGCGGCATATCCTGTTGCACCTGTTCCAACTGCATCAGAAATAATTAAGTTAGGAACATTGATTACATCAATATTTGTTCCCTTAGATAAAACATCAATAGTTTCAATTTTTCCATATTTTATAGTATCCTTACCTTTATAATTTAAAAGTTCGACACCATTAATAAAAATGCCAGTTAATCCTGGTTTAGTCTTTGTTAAAATTCCATTATTAATAGGTTCAGATATTTTTCTTAGTAATTTTTGTGGACCTAAAGTTTTTTCGTTAAACTCAAATGGACTTATAGTACTATTACTAACTGTTACCGCATTATCTAAGGAAACAAAATTTAAATTAAAAAGATCGGTTCTACTTTTTGCAAACTTTAATGTTGCTCCATCAACTCTTTTAATAAAATAACGTCCTTCAGTAAATAAAGCAGTGTCACTGACTTGTCTAGTATCAATATTTCCACCGCCATCAATAAAGGTTTCATCTATTAATTGAGACTTATAATAAATGGCATCTCCAGTGTAAAATCCATGTTCTATTCCCGGAGAAATTTCAAACTCATCTCCAAGAAAAGTTCCAGAAAATTTTAAAATTCTATTATTTACATCTAAAGGTTGAGAATCATAATGAGGTATTGATGGAGAAGAAACTAAGTATTCTCCAGAATTATTTTTATAAACATTATCAATATCAGTAGAATATATTTGTGCTAATGGATAAGTATTTGAAGAAACTTTTTGAATTCTTCTTTGTATAGTATATGCTCCATCAGTATCTAAAACACCTTGACCTCTTATAGAAAAAGTTTTTTCTCCTGTTATTGCTAAAATTTTAGTTTCACTTTTTGTACCATTTGAAGAAATATATACGTTATCACCAGATCTAAATTGATTACTTACATTTAAAGTTACTTTATACGTATAATTTGCAAAATCTATTAGTTCAAGACTTTTGATTTTGTAAATTGAGGCAATATTATAAACCCACTTACTTGTTTTATAATTTTTTTCTGATATTCCAAGATTAGTTACATTAATTTTCCCACCTGGCAATAAACCATTTGTATTATCTGGGAGAATTAATTCACCTAAAACTGAACTAATTCTTACTTGAATAAATTCTTCTTGATTTAATTTAGATCTTCCATATGCAAAAGTATTGATACCCACTACAGTTGCATCTGCAATCTCAGAATTAATTTCAGTTACTCCATAAAACTGTGTTAGAGACTTAGAACTATATGAAGAAACACCTACACTACTATCTGGATACTGGAAATACACTTCACCAGTCGATCCAAATCCAACTGTCGAATCCACATCAAGAACTGTAGAACCTAAAGATACTGATCCTATTATTCTTGTAGATGGTTCTATAGTAAATTCTCCATATGTTGCTCCATCTACAATAGAATTTTTGTTATATCCAGCATCAATACTAAGTTTATAAAAAGTTTTTCCATATCCAACTTCTATTTTTTCAACACTAGTAATAGGTGCATATGCTTTTTTTATATTGCTACCAAATTTATATTCATCTTGATATAATGTGGCATTTTCTAAATTTTCAGGATCACCTACAATAGGTTCAACAACTAAACTATCAACAATTCTATACTGAGCATTTGAAGGTGAAATTAAAAAATCTCTGGGTTTTATTATTTTTACATCTTCATTATAAATTGCTCTAAACAAAATTTCAAAGGAATAATCAGTTCCTTTACTTCTATAAAAATCTTTTGCTTGTTTTATAAAAACATTTTGATTTAAATTTGTAGATAAAGTTCTTTCCTCTAATCCTGGTAAAAACTGATGTTTTGCTTTTACTAAAAATTCTTTTAAAAATAAACAACTTAGGTTTGTTACTTCAGATTGATCAAAATGTTCAGATGAGTCTGTTTCATTAAAGACGACTTCCTCTTTGTTTAATTCACTTCTATATGAAGTTATGCCTACAAAACCTCTAACACATCCAGTAAAAGAAAAATCAGTTTTTCCAGTATACGTTATTACTTCATTATCAATTTTTAGTAGTCCGTATGACTCTGGAAACCCGTTAGTTCCTGCCGGAGACTCTCCTGGATCTAAATGTATTACGGAGTCATTAATACCCAAGTCACCAGAAAGAATTACAGATTCTGATAAATTTGTAGTATTATCTAATTTGATATATCTATCAATATTTTCAATTAAATCAATCGGACCACCCTGATACTCTTGACCAATATAATATTGCTTTAAAAGTTCAGAAATTAATGGATAATCCTCCCTCACATATGCGGGGAGTTGATTAGATATGATAGTACTAAACTGAACTCTGGTTTCTGACATTTTATGAATTTATCGTCTTTGTATTGGTATTATGATTAATATGAAGATGAACCACCTGATGATGCTCCACCAGTAGAAACAGATGATGTAGATGTAGTAGTGCCACCTACGGTTCCTACTGTTTGTGTAGTGACCCTAGATCCCCCACTTACTGTTACTATATTAGTTTCTGGTCCACCAGAACGTACTAAATTGCCATTTGCATAACTTGAAGAAACAATGTAAGTAGAGGCAGATGGATCTAGTCCAGATGTAACATCATCCACAACAGGTTCAAATAAACTGCTACTAGTATCTAGTTGCAAATAAAGGTCCTGTAATCCGATAACATCATTTGAATGAGGTGTTGCTGATAATTCTAGAATTGGTTGTCCATCTTTTGTTTTTGCACCTGTCATATTAACTGGATTTAATGTAATAACCCCACTTTCATAATTGATAAATCCAACATTTCTCTTGACTATGGTGGGTGATTGAGATCCTGCAGATGATAAAGTAAAGAAGAATAAAAGACCTGTTCTTCTATTAGTATCTGGAATATCTGATACATATACAGTTTGTTGTATACCTGCAACAGTAAATCCGCTTGACTTTATATTATACCCACTCATGGATTTAATATAGAATTGATTACCGAATCCAATTTGGTATTCGACAAAAGTATTTAAGGTTAATCTCAAATCTCTTCTGATTGCAATTGTAGTAATATTAGAAGTCACTGAATTGTGACTATCATCAATTAATTTAAGTAATTTACTATATTTTAATCTTGCTCCGTACTTATTTAATTCAGTTGATTCTGAATACTTAGTTACATTAGTTTGAACAGTACTAGATACGAAAGTTGCCGAAGGTGCTAAATTTGTATTATAGTAAACTTTACTATTTACTTCCAAATACAAATACTTAAGATCAAGTAATTCTGGTACAATTCCAGCAACTGAATATTTTTTTAATTTTTTCTTGATGTTTTCTTTAATAAGATTTGGAATAAAATCTCCAAATCTTGGTTTAATACTAATGAATACTTTTCCATATTGTGGTGGATTCAATTCTTCACCACCAAAAACTGAAATAGATTCAGTTTCAGGATAAATTTGTGTTGGAATCAATGATTCGTAATCATTTGCAGTCAATGCTCTATATTGAGATGCATAAATTCTTGGTGCAAATTTCTTAATTGACTCTACACCTTCAATTTCTTCTCCACCTCTAGCACTTAATCCAGTTGTTACAAGAGAAATTCCTGATGAAACAATATATTCCTGAGCGTTTCTGGAATAAACTAATCTTCCTGCAAATGTGAATTGTCCGACACCATTTGCTGAATCACCATTAGATGCAATATAGTCTACACTAATATAATTATTATCTTCAAGTTTTTTACCAAAAATTCCATCACCAAATAATACTTCATATCTTTCATCATCTGATTCTTGCAGATAATAAACAGTAGAGTTTGGATTTACTTCAAATAAACTATCTTGACGACTATACTTTAAACTTCTTGAAGAAGATTGATTTGGTCTTACTACTACTGATAATAATTCAGTGTCAATTCCGATATTATCTAAGATAAATTTTGTATTTGGATTTCTTGCACTGTAAGTAAAGTTAGTAGTCAGTAAACTTCCCTCATAAATTGAAATATTATTAAATTCTGCTATTCCATCTCCTACAGGAACTGTTATATCTTCTAAAATTGAAAATACGAAAGACGAATTACCAAATCCACCTGCCGAAGTTGCTATAGGACCCTTTTTAATGGTAAGAGTTGATGGTGATGGGGTAACATTGCTTGTATCAACGTAAAAACTAATTACTCCAGTTGCTGCTTTTCTTGATTTGGGTAAATATCCAATATTTCTTGCTAAAGATACGACATTCTCTCTTAATGTCGCACTATCAATAAAAACTTCACTCGCAACCATGTTGGCATTGTATGAAGTAATGTAAGTGTTATATGCCAAAACATCAAGTATTGATGAAAGATTAGATCCTTCAAAGTCATAATCAGTAAAGTTGGAGTTTTCTTTTAGATACTCCCTAAGTGTTGTTTTAACCTGGTTAAAATCCAGATTAGTAAAATTAGCTAATGGCATTTCTTACCTTGTTGGTTGCAAAACGAATTGTAATTCTTGTGCTGGAACATCTGCTCCAATAATTTCATAAAATATAGTCACATTAAATTCATTTTGATCAAAGTTGGGATCTACCTGAACTTTTTTCAATTTTATTCTTGGTTCATAATTTGTTAATGATGAGGTAATCTCACCTTTTATGATATTAGCTGAAATATCATTTATATTCTCAAAAAGTGCTTTACTAATAGAGGATCCAAAATCTTGATTAAAGATTTTTTCACCAGGAGTTGTAAAAACGATATTTCTTACAGAACGAGCAATCGCAGATTCATTTTTAAGTGCAAGTATATCACTTGTCAGAGGATGTTTCTGAAAAGTCATACTCACATCTTTAAAACCTTGACTAACTCGCTCTAATGGCACAAAATTACGGCAATTATAACTTATTTATCAAGGTATTTTGGTATTATTTACTCGTAAAGAGGTTCTGGGTTACTCTCACTCTCAAAAAATTCATTTTCTTCGATAGAATCTTTCTTTTTAGGTGTTAAATCATCGTTTGAAATCTCACGAAGCATTTTTTGATGCTGGTGGTTTGCTAAGTTGTCTAAAAAATCGTGTTCTGTAGTCATTTTTCCTCTTTTTCTGATTGTTCGTCTCTTTCTTTTGCTGTTTTCCAAAAATATTCATCTTCACGACCCATACCAAGTCGTTCAAAACCATTTTCAACCTGATAATACTGAGTCGAAACTTTAAAATCAGGCATTTTTGGTTCAACAGGTGTCAAACTGTTATCATAGATACGCATTCTATTATTTGGATACAGTGCATACTGTCCATTCTCTAATTCAATTAGATTATGTGACTTATGTTCTGCAGGATTCTCACTGGTTGCATAATCAACTACCTCAGGATCTTGATGATAATTGTCTATTGTACAGATGTATGTACCTTTCTGAGTGCCGAAGTCTCTTGTATACAATTCATAGTCCATAGAACCAATAAATTGCTTTGTAATTGCTACAACACCGTAATCCATACAGTTCCAGAACTGTAAGTTAGGAAGGTCCATATCGGGGCTAGGTGCCTCTGGAGCAGACACAAACGCACTGATAGGTAGTTTGTCATACATTGCTGCGTATTCGGGCAAATACGTCTCAAAATAAAAAGTGCGCCCAGGTATCGATTTACACGATACCCAGACGCCTTTAACGAATTCACCATGACCAGATTGATGATCAGTAAGATACTCTTTTCGTACCCATACTTCAACTGATGGAAGGTTGCAAATAAGTGCTGCCATTATAAACTAATGTATCTTTACTTATTTAACCTCTTCCTTGTCCACGATATCTT
>Ga0209535_1001202_pt1 | contig 17770 bp, 20 predicted proteins | sample LinPmetageLP28_FD_184041 | JGI IMG/M metagenome (GOLD analysis project Ga0209535, IMG submission 184041) | Marine viral communities from the Pacific Ocean - LP-28 (SPAdes) (version 2) | ecosystem: Environmental > Aquatic > Marine > Oceanic | place: Pacific Ocean | collected 2009-08-22 | reverse complement strand
ATAGTAAACTAAATGGATCAGGTCCATATACAGATGGTTATTGTGCAAGGACAGAAAAAGTTGTTAATATGATTGAAGCAGGAATTATTGATCCGGTTAAAGTAACAAGAATAGCTTTAGAAAAAGCTGCATCAGTTGCTGGTACAATGTTAACTACCGAATGTGTTATGATTGATATAAAAGAAGATAAACCAGCTCCTCAACTTGATCCATCAATGATGGGAATGAATTAGGATTTACGAGAAAAAGTTATTATATTCATAATATGAAGAAGGCAGCTACTATATTCGATCATTTAGCTAATATTACATTTAAGAAAGTTGATTGGAATGCATTATCAGAATTAGATCAGAAATCATTTTCACCATACTTAATCAATAGGTGGTTGTCAATGAATCCTGATCTAATCGAGATTGTTGATATGTTTCAGCAATATACAATTGGACCGTTAAGTAAAAAACATGTATATCAATTATATTTTGATGTATTACCAAAACAAAAAATGTATAGTAAATATATAAAAGGTAAGAAAGCAAAAGAGTATAACAAAGACCTGTTAGGAATGTTAACTCAACATTATCAGATATCAAAACGAGATGCTAAAACATATATTGATTTCTGGAAAGATAATGGAGTAGATGATCTGAAAAATCTGTTAAAGGATTATGGTAAAACAGAAAAGGAAATAAAACAATGGCTAAAGTAATTAAAGATAGAAAAACCAAAGTCGAGTTTACAGAATCAGAACAAGTATATCATCCAGATCATTATGGTGGTAAAGATAATCCATATGAAGCTATCAAAGTAATTGAAGCATGGGATTTGGATTTCAATTTAGGTAATGTTGTAAAATATGTATCACGTGCAGGTAAAAAAGAACCAGCAGCCGAATTACAAGATCTGGAAAAGGCAATGTGGTATTTGCAGAGATCTATAGATAAATTAGCATAGAAAAAATTTGGTTTATTGAGAATAATTTATTATATTTAAGTATGCATAAGTTAGTAAAATTCAATATCAAAGAGCCGCAGAAAGGTGATCGTAAAATATCATATTCTCAATTTGCAATGTATAGTAAATGTCCAAAGCAATGGGAATTAGCATATATACGTGGCCTGCGCCAATTTAGTCAGAGTATTCATACTTTATTCGGAACATCCTTTCATGAAACATTACAGCATTATTTAACGGTGATGTATGAACAAACAGCGAAGGCAGCAGATGAATTAGATCTGAATGCCATGTTACAAGAAAGAATGCGCCACCATTATCAGCATGCGGTAAAAGAAATGGATGATCATTTTTCTACCAAGTTTGAATTAGCTGAATTTTATCAAGATGGTGTTACTATTCTAGATTATATTAAGAGGCATCGTAGTAAGTATTTTTCAGCTAAGAACGAAGAATTAGTTGGTATTGAATTACCAATATATCATCCTGTGAATCAAGACAAAGGTATTTTCATGTTAGGATATATCGATGTCATCATTAGAGATAAACGTACAGATGAAATAACTATCATTGATATAAAAACTAGTACGATGGGATGGAACAAATATCAGAAAGCTGATTCTTTGAAATCATCTCAATTAGTCTTATATAAAGAATATTTTGCAAAGCAATTTGGTTTTAATGTTGAGAAGATCAAGATCAAATATATGATTGTTAAGCGAAAGCTTATTGAAGGAGCAATGTTCCCTCAGAAGAGAGTACAAGAACATATGCCAGCTAGTGGTAAGCCGACTCGTAATAAGCTTAATAGATCTATTGATGCCTGGGTGGAGACGTGTTTTGATAGTGAAGGTAATTATATATCTGATAGAGATTATGTTGCAAGTGCTGGTAAGAACAAGAAGAATTGCAAGTATTGTGATTTCAAAGATCGTGATGATCTATGTCCAAAAGTTAATAGAATAAAAGAATGAGAGTAGCAGTTATAGGTTCTCGTCAATATGAGAACGTGCGTAAGATAAAAAATTTATTAACAGATTTGAAACAGAAATTTGGTAAAGAATTAATTATTATAAGTGGTGGTGCGAAAGATGGTGCTGATAAATATGTAAAGAAATATTCCATAGAGTTTGAAATTACATACAAAGAATATAACCCAGCTCATACACCAAAGAATTTATATAGTGCAATGTCTGAACATTATTATGATAAGCCTTATCATGTATCCCAGTTTCATCATAGAAATAATTTGATTGCAAAAAATTGTGATTGTATGATTGCTTTGGTACCAAATGGTGCAACAGCTAATGGTTCGGAAAGTGCAATAAAATCTGCTCAAAAGCATGAAAAAAAGGTGGTTATCCTATCTTAATCAATATTTATATAAAAGTTACAAGGAGTTATAATGCAAAAAATTGAGTTACCAAAACTTAAAAAACTAGACCCAAACAAACCAAAAAAGAAAAAGATATTACTCTTATCAGATGATCTACGAATGCATTCTGGTATAGCAACAATGTCCAAAGAGTTTGTTATAGGCACTGCTGATAAATACGATTGGGTGCAGTTAGGAGCCGCCGTCAAACATCCGGATGAAGGAAAAATATTTGATGTATCAGATGATGTAAGAAAAGAAACGGGTGTAGATGATGCTTCGGTAAAGATATATGCCTGTTCAGGATATGGCAATCCACAGATATTACAACAGATAATGAACGTTGAAAAGCCAGATGCTATTCTTCATTTTACAGATCCAAGATTTTGGGGTTGGTTATATCAAATAGAGCATTCTATTAGACAGAGTATTCCGTTAATGTATTATAACATATGGGATGATCTTCCTTATCCACATTGGAATGAAAGTGCCTATGAGTCATGTGATCTGATAATGAATATCTCACGGCAGACTCAGAATATAGTAAAAAATGTATTGCAAAAACATCCAAAGCCTGATTGGGCAGTACAATGGGTACCCCATGGAGTTAATTCTAAAAAGTTTTTCCCTATAACAGAATTATCACCTGATTGGAATGAATATCAAGACTTTCTGAAAAATTTTAAAGCTAATCATGATTTTGATTTTATATTCTTCTGGAATAACAGAAATATCAGACGAAAACAACCTGGTGATTTAATTTTAGCGTTCAAGCAATTTTGTGATAAATTAACCGATGAACAAAGAAAAAAATGCGCATTATTAATGCATACTCAGATATCAGATGCTAATGGTACAGATTTAATGGCAGTTAAAAACGCGATTGCTCCAGATTGTAATATTGTTTTTAGCGATCAACCTGTAGATGTTAAAGTATTGAATTTTTATTATAACATGTCAGATGTAACTGTTAACATTGCATCCAATGAAGGTTTTGGTATTTCATGGTGCGAATCATTGCATACAGGAACTCCTATTATTAATAATGTTACTGGTGGGTTGCAAGACGGTTGTCGATTTGAAGAGGATGGCGAATGGATAGAATTTGATACAGAATTTCCTACTAATCACGCAGGTACATATAGACAGCATGCTAAATGGACAATGCCAGTTTATCCATCTAACAGATCATTACAAGGATCGCCTCAGACTCCTTATATATTTGATGATCGATGTACGCCTGATGATGTTGCCGTTGCAATGTATTATTGGTTCAAGCAATCAAAAGAAAAACGTGAAAAATCTGGTATGGAAGGACATGAATGGGTAAATGGAAATGAATCTAATATGTCAGCTAAGCGCATGTCAGAAAGATTTATAGAATGTATGGATGAATGTTTTGAAAAATGGACACCTCGTCAAAAATTTACAATGTATAAAATAGAACCAAAAAAGAAATTAGAAAACGTAGGAATAATATGAAACCATTTATAGTAGTTCAAGGACCGGTTGCGACTAGGTCTGGGTATGGAAATCATACAAGAGATTTGGTAACTAGCTTAATAAGAGCTAATAAATATGATATACAGATTATATCATTGCCATGGGGATCGACACCGTCGGATGCATTGAAACCAGAAAATCCAGATCATTTACAAATTATTAAATGTATTGCGGCTGGTGATATCAACCGTAAACCTGATGTATTTATTCAAATATCAGTACCAAATGAATTTCAACCTCATGGAAAATATAATATTGGGGTAACAGCTGGTATTGAAACTAATCAAGTATCTGCAGAATTTTTGCAAGGATGTAATAAAATGGATTTAATTATCACTACATCTCAGCATTCAAAAGACGGTTTTGTTAAAAGTACATATGATAAAATTGATGAGAAGACAAAACAAAAAGTTGAAGAATTATCATTACAAAAACCAATTGAAGTATTATTTGAAGGCATTGATACAAACGTATATAAACGGACAAATAAAATACATGATACAGTAAAAGATCAATTATCAATAGTAAAAGAATCATTTGCATATTTGTTTGTAGGACATTGGTTGAAAGGTACAATGGGGCAAGATCGTAAAGATATTGGAATGTTAATTAAAACTTTTGCAGAGACATATAAAAATAAAGCTCGGCATAATAGGCCAGCTCTTATATTGAAAACTTCTGGTGCGACTTTTTCTATTATGGATAGAGATGAGCAGATGCAGAAAATTCAACAGATATTGACACCATATGGACATAAAGCACCAAATGTATACTTATTACATGGCGACTTAACTGATGAAGAAATGAATTCATTATATAATCATCCAAAGATTAAAGCAATGGTATCGTTTACTAAAGGCGAAGGATTTGGAAGGCCTTTATTAGAATTTACTGCTACTGGTAAGCCTGTTATAACATCTGGATGGTCAGGTCATGTTGATTTCTTAAAAGATTATTCAATATTATTACCTGGCGATTTAACTGATATACATGAATCTGCAGCAGATAAATTTTTATTGAAAGGATCAAAATGGTTTACAGTTAATTATCAATATGCATCTGCGGTATTAAAAGAAATTTCTGAAAATTACAAAAAACATTTACCTAAAGCACAACAGCAGATGAAATATACTACTTCTGCATTTACATTAGATAAAATGGCAAATAAATTTGTAGAATTAGTAGATAGAGGGTTATCAGGAGTACCTCAAGAAGTAGCTTTAAAATTACCAAAACTTAAAAAGGCCGAGACGCCAAAACTTAAATTACCAAAACTTAAAAAGGTCGAAGTATGAAATTAGATTATGATGAAAAATCACCTATAACAGGAAATGTATGTGTTATAGTAGAAGCGGATGATAAAACTGATACAACATCTTATATGTGTATGGAATCTGGATTCACAACAACCGATAACATGAAAATTGATTCTGATGTTGTTAAAAAATATGAAACGCAATTAACCGAATTAATGCGTAAATGTAAATATGAAGATGATACACGTGGATTGGTATGGTACCCAGCCTTTTTACAAATGCAAGGAATTGGAATGTTGTATCCTACCGGTACATCACGCGATGATATAAAATGGGAAGTTTGTAGAGTTGTTGCAATTAAAGGTGATGAAAGAGAACAATATCCAGTACCTGGTAAAGAAGGAGAATACTTCACAGCTCGGCTAGATGTAGAAAATGCAGAACAATATGATGGGAATAAATTTGACTTGGCATTGGATAGATTTTATTCATTAACTGCAGAAGTATACCATGAACTAGAAAAACAAAAAGCAGAATGAAAATAAGTTATGCAATTCCTGTATGTAATGAGATTGATGAGATACAAAATCTTACTAGTTATCTTCTAAAACATAAATCAGAAGAAGATGAGATTGTTATTTTAGTCGATGAATCAAATCATACGCAAGAAGTAAAAGATTACGTAGAAACATTTGCTGAAGAATGCCATGATCAAAATGTAATTCGTGCATATCATTCACTTGATAAAAATTTTGCTACACATAAAAATTATCTCAATTCATTATGCTCTGGTGAATGGATTCTTCAATTAGATGCGGATGAATATCCTGATGATTATTTAATGCAGGCTATACCATGGTTTATTAACGAACATCCGGATGTAGAAGCATATTGGTTATCACGTATCAATACAGTTTCTGGATTGACTCAAGAACATGTCAGAAAATGGAGGTGGAATATTAATGATAAGGGATGGATTAATTTTCCAGATGTACAATTGAGGTTGTATAAAAATAGCAATGATATTAAATGGCATGGTAAAGTACATGAACAATTAGTTGGTTATAAGAAATTTGCTCATATGCCAAGTAATCCTGAATATTGTATACATCACCCAAAATCAATAGAACGTCAAGAACGTCAGAACGCATTTTACGATACAATATGAAATTTGGATTACTCATAGATAAAACAGCACAAGAATCTTTTCAGATTAAAAATAACAAAGCTTATTTATTAGATTCGGACATGCCTTATACAACTAAACATTCTATAGGTAATGAAACACATATGAGTATATTTCAATATCCGTTTCTATTTGGTGATAATGGTTATTTTATAAACATGAAAAAGACTGGACTTCCTAGTATAGATTTTGATCTAATATTTTTAGTAAGAGAGAGATGGCCAGAAGAATTTACAATTGATAAAATACGTAATAAATATCCTAACGCAAAAATCATTGGAATATTAAAAGAACAGTTTGTATTAATACCAGAAGAAAGACGTTGTCAAGTACTTAATGAATGTGATGATGTTGCTGTGCCATTTAAACTAACTATTAAAAATCAACCTGGATTTGTTACACGTGATTTAGAACAGGTAATTGGAAGGTCAGCAAACTGGATTCCACAGCCATATAATGTAAATTTTTTATATGATAAATATTACAAACAAGAAAGGATATATGATGTATTTTCATATATATCACCTACTAGACCTGAGATACGAAGATCAGAAACTGAAAAATTTACTAGATATATGGCTGATAAATACAACTTAACAGTTCGACGTGTCATGACTGATAACTGGGATGATTTTATGAAAGAAATATCAGTTTGTAAATTTTTATTTAATTTAGATCCGCTTAGATCTGCCGGCCAGACAGGAATCCAGGCGGCTATATTAGGAATTCCTACATTAGGTTGTAATGCTGATTCAAATCAACATCTTTATCCAGATTTAGCAGTTAATGATTTTGAACATTTAGAAAATCAGTTTATTAAACTAAATGATAATGTAGACAGTTATATTGAATGTATTCAATCCGCATTCACTGCTGTAGAAAATATTTACAGTATGGAAAATGTTAAACAAAAAATAATTAAACTTTATAACGCATCATGAAAATAGGATACGCGGTAACATATCATTATTCAGAAAACAGACCAGAAAATTTAGATAAGATAGCTTTAGATAGCATTTCAAGTTTCTATGATAGTTGTAAATATAATTTTAATGCATATATAATTGATAATCAATCAGAACCTAAAAATTCATTTACAGATCTAATAGATATCACTACAGAAAATATGTGCTATACTTATATTGAAGATCAATATGAAAAAGGTATTACCGGTGCTTGGAATTTAAGTATTAAACAGTCTATAGAAGATGATTGTGATTTAATTGTACTAGCTGGCGAGGATATTATTTTTGATGATACATTAAATAATTTATTAGAATATGCAATCTCAGATGAATTTAATAATAATTCAATGTATGTTCCTGTTGCTTCCAATATAGCACATCCATCACATCAATTATCAGATGGACCTACAGGACAGATATATCAAGTCCCAGGTGTGCGTTGGGGTGAGCATATTAGTCCTATCGTGTTAGTATTTTCAAAAGAATTTTATCATGCTTATAGTGATGATAATGGAGATTTATTTCAAGTCGAAAACAAATACAATGGTGGTGATGGTAAATGGGGCGGTCAAGAAGGTAACATAATGCATTGGGCAGAACAAGGAATGAAATGTATAGTAGTAGGAACTAGTTGGGTACAACATATGTCAATCTCAGCACAGACAAAAACAGGTTCGTGGCGTACTGCTCGAGCTAAAGATAGAGGAGAAGCATGACTAAAATACTTGCAATATATCCGAATGCGCAATTAGATACTATGGCAGATTTAATAACAGATGGATTTAATCATACAGAAGATATAAAAATCTATAAATTTGATTATTCAATAGCAAATTATACAGAAGAACAGATTATTAAAATTGCAAAAAATGTTGATTATATTTTTGTTTTTTGGTGTAAGCGTCAATATAAATATGCTGCCAAAGATTATACATTTAAAATGTTAGATATAATTAATCGGCCAGATATAGTAGTTTACATAGATGGCAGTGAATATAATGCAACTGGGCATAGGACTGCGATTCAAACAGAAAAAAGTTTAAAACAATATCCTATGTTAAATAAAGGTGAGCCATGGCTTGATGGAGAAATGTATAAGAGATGTAAATGGTATTTTAAAAGAGAAGTGTATAAAGAAGATTTAGTAGATAAAAAAATTATTCCGTTATTGGTTAGTTCTAAAAGTAGTTATTTTCAATCTAATGACATAACATTAAATACCAAAAAATATGATATGTTTTGTAGTTTTGGTCATTTAGGTACAGGATTAAGAGCAGAATCAGAATTCATTTGTAACAAATTAAAAAAAGAAGGTTATAATAATATTATTGGTAATAGATTTTCATATAAAGATTATATGCATTATATTTCAAATTCATATATAGGTGTAAGTGCATGGGGCGCGGGGAATAGTTGTAGACGGATGTGGGAAATTATGTCAAATAAAACATGTTGTTTTGTACAAAAAAAACAAATTGAATTTCCAAATCCATTTAAAGACGGTGTTAGTTATGTAGAATATTCTACACCAGAAGAATTTGAAGAAAAGGCTCGATATTATCTAAACAATAAACAAAAATGTATAGAAATAGGACTTAAGGGATATGAGCATATAAAAAATTATCATACTGGTAAAAAAAGAGTTGAATATATTCTTAATATATTGAATGGTAAAAAATGGAAAACGGCATTAAAATAAAAAAAGTAAAGTTATGGAGAAAATAGTAATAACAGGTGGTTTAGGATATATAGGAACAGAATTATGCAAGTTATATTCCGGAGAAACCAGGTACAAGGACATTACTGTAATAGATAAACGTTTTATATCAGAAAGAGTGAAACAGTTAAGAGATTGGGGATTCAAATTTATCCAAGGCGAAATATTAGATGAATCTTTTATAAAGGAAGTTGTTAAGGATGCTGATATAGTATATCATTTAGCAGGAATTACAGATGTCGCATATACTAAATTAGAAGAAAAATTTGGACAGAATGAATTGATTGAAGAAGTAGGTATTAGAGGATCAAAAATTATCATTGATAATGTACCATCTCATTGTAAATTAATGTTTCCATCAACTCATGTAGTATACGAAGGATTTAAAGAAACTAAATATGCTGTAGATGAAAAAGAACCTACTACACCGGTACTTACATATTCTAAAGGAAAAGTACATACAGAACAATATCTTGAAAGTTCTACATTGGATTATGTAGTCTTACGATTAGCATCTGTTTATGGTTACTCTACAGATACTATGAGAGTTGGGATAATGCCTAATTTATTTTCTAAAATTGCTTCTCAGAACGGAACTATAAAATTATTTTCAGGAGGAGTTCAATTAAAAAGTTTAGTACCGTTGATGGATGTAGCTAGATGTTTTAAATTTATGGCTGAGAGAAAGGATATAAAAAGAGAAACATTCCATCTTTCAAAAGAAAACATGACTGTTAAAGAAGTTGCAGAATTATGTAAAAAAATAAAACCATCGTTAAAATTAATCGAAACAGATGATGAGATACCAAATTTAGGTTATACTATTTCAAACAAAAAACTATTAGCAACAGGTTTTAAATTTAGATATGATTTAGAACAATGTATGCGAGAGATGATTAGTAATTGGTCCGAGCAAGAAATTAGACCAGAATTGGAATATACAATTCAAGGTGGAAAAGAATATATTGATGATAGAGGTAAGATTAGTAATTATGAATTAACCGAGCCTATTAATTTAATTGGTTATATCGAATCTAAAAAAGGAAGTGTTAGAGCTAATCATTATCATCCTATACAAGAACAGAAATGTTTATTAGTAAAAGGAAAATATGTTAGTGTGATAAAAGATTTATCAAATCCAAAATCACAGATAAAAACTCAGTTAATTCAAGAAGGTGATGTAGCTATTATCAAACCTAACGTTGCTCATACAATGGTCTTTTTAGAAGATTCAATATTTTTAAATTTAGTGAGAGGTGAAAGAGAACATGAAAATTATGGTATAACTCATACTATTCCTTATATATTAGTTGATGAAATTTTTAGGTTACAGATAATGAATAATTATTCTGATAAATGTAGGTCATCGAATAGTAATAATCTAAAACCGGTTTTGTCATTAGGAATGTCTCCATTAGCTAATAATCTACTTAATTCTGAAACTGATGAAGATGAATTATTTCCATTAGAAATGGTATATTGTCCAGATAGTCATAATTGTCAGTTATCATATAACGTCCCGGCAGAGAAAATGTTTGATCATTATTTATATGTCTCATCTACTTCAAAATCTTTTAGGCAACATTTTGAAAATGCTGCGCAAAAGTATATTCATTCGTTTAATTTAACTAATGATTCATTAGTAGTAGATATAGGATCTAATGATGGGATAGCCTTAAAACCATTACAAGAGAAAGGCATTAATGTAATAGGCATAGAACCTGCATCTAATGTTGCCAAAATAGCAAATGATAATAATATACCTACATTAAATGAGTATTTTAATGATAATACACTTACAGAAAAAAATGGAAAGGTTGATTTAATTACTGCATCGAATGTTTTTGCCCATGCCGATGATTTAAAAAATATAACTAAAAATGTATTTCGATTATTAAAACACGAAGGAACATTTATAATCGAAGTACAATATTTACTCGATACTATTAAAGATTTAACTTTTGATAATATATATCATGAACATGTAAATTATTGGAGTGTAACATCGTTAAATAATTTCTTTAACAGATTAGGATATAAAATAAATAAAGTAGAGCATATTGATACACACGGTGGTTCTATTAGAGTGTATGTTAAAGTTAAATCATATATACCACATGTCAGTGTGCGTGAATTTTTAGAAAAAGAAAATAAATTTGGTATAACAAAATATAAAACATATTTAGATTTTGCAAATAGAGTTAAACAAGCTAAAACAAATGTAGTTAAAAATATAAAAAATCTTAAAGATAAAGGATTAACATTAGTAGGGTATGGTTCACCAGCAAAAGCAACTACAGCGTTAAATTATTATGGAATAACATCTGATGAAATAGATTATATCATTGATGATAATCCATTGAAACATGACAAAATATTACCTGGTGTACGTATTCCTATACATTCACGTGAAAAATTAAAAGAAAAAATGCCAGATGTAATTATAGTCATGGCATGGAATTTCTTTGAAGAAATAAAAAAGAATAATCAAGAGTTAATTAACCTAGGAATTAAATTTATATCAATTAAAGATTTACAATTATGAAAAATCGAGAAATTTCTGTTATAATTGCATCGTGTGATAAATATAATTTTTTATGGAATGATTTCCAGCGATTATTTACTAAATATTGGCAATTAGATACGACTAATATATTAGTATCAGAAACAAAAAAAATAAATCAAAAAGATATCATATCTCATAACTGTAATTCACAATCATGGGGTGAACGTTTATTATCTGCTCTGGAATATGTCGATACTGAATATACATTTCTTATACTAGAAGATTATTTCTTTCATAGTGAAATTACCGATGATGTGATATCATGGCATACAAATTTTCTTAAAGAAGTAGATGGTAATAAAATAATGATTGCAGATACATCTAAGCATTATATGTTAAATCATATAGATGATACATTATATAAATTTTCTGATGCCAGTAATTATTTAACATCATTACAACCAGCAATTTGGAAAACAGAATGGCTGCGTTCAGTTACTGATAAGAATTTCAATCCATGGCAATTTGAAATAAATGGCACAGACCGGATTAAAGGACGAGATAATAAAGTATACATTAATATGCAAAAAGATCCTATATATTATAATGTGATTCGTAAAACAAAATATATTCCAGAAACATATGGGACATTGAAATGGGATGAATTTAAAGTTAAAGAAAATTTAATTGAATTAGAATCATATATTAATACATTGTAAATATGAAAGATCAAGTTTATTTAATAACTGGTGGTTGTGGATTTATCGGAGGCCATTTAGTAGATTATATATTTAATATCAATATCAATAATACTGTAATTGTCGTTGATGATAATTCCAATGGAAATTATTTTCATGAGAAAGCTAAATATTTAAAAAAGAATGTATCGGACATAACTATAAACGATTTAAAAAATATTGATGTTGTATATCATTTAGCTGGTATTTTAGATGTGCAATCATCTTTATCTAATCCAAGTAAATATTATGAAGAAAATTCAACTATAGTATATAAATTATTAGATAAATGTGTTAAATGTAATATTAAAAAATTTATATATGCATCATCATGTGCTAGTAAATATCCCGAATCTAGTCCATATGCATCATCTAAATTCATTCCAGAATTATATTGTAAAAATTACAATAGTATATATGATATTGACACTGCATCATTAAGATTTTTTAATGTATATGGCGATCGAATGGATCATTCTGGATATAGATTAGTATTGTCAATTTTTATAGAACAATATAAGAACAATCAACCATTGACAATAACCGGTGATGGAACTCAAACTAGAGATTTTGTACATGTTTTAGATGTAGTATCAGCTTTATATAAATGCAGCGGTATACAAATAAATGGTGAGGTATTAAATGTAGGTTCTGGTAATCATCAAAAAATTATTGATATAGTAAAAATGTTTGATGTTCCATATCAATTTATTGAAGAACGAGAAGAGCCTATAATAGAACATGTCGATCTAACAAGAACAAAAAATATATTAAATTGGAAACCAGAACAAGAAATAAAGGAATTTATAAAATGTCAAAAAAATTAGTTATAGCACCGCATATAGATGATGAATTACTAGGATGTGGTGGAATATTAAATAAAGATTTTCATGTAGTGTATTGTGGATTTAATGAATCTCATATACCTGATAGGCCATCGATACAACATCGATTGAAAGAAGCAGATGCCGTTTCCAAATTTTTAGGATTTTCATATGAATGTTTATCTAATAAAATAAATCATTATCAAGTACAAGATTTAATCGAATCATTTGAAAAAATTATCAATAAATATAAACCATCAGAAATTTATATACCATATCCATCATATAATCAAGATCATAATAATGTATATAATGCTGCTCTTATTGCATTAAGACCTCATGATAAAAATCATTTTGTAAATACAGTATTGGTATATGAACAACCTCAGGTTATGTTATGGGACTATACACATGATATCAATTCATCGTTTAAACCAAATTATTTTATTTCAATTGATATTGAAAGAAAAATAGAAGCTTATTCATTAATGGCATCACAAGTAAGATCTTTTAGAAGTCCAGAGGTATTACGATCAATGTCAATGATACGAGGACATCAAAGTAATTGTAGTCATGCAGAAGCATTTCAGACATTAAGAGTAGTTAAGAAATGAAAATTTGGATATGTGCATATAGAGACTGGAGTCTAGAAATTTATAATCAGATTTCAAAAGAATTTGATAACGTAGAACTCATCGAAACAAAAAAAGAATTTGAACGTACTACATCATTATTTCAGAAAGAAGATGTTATATTCTTCCTAGGATGGAGCTGGATTATTCCAGATGATATTGTGGAGAAATATAATTGTATTTGTCTTCATCCATCGCCATTGCCAAAATATAGGGGGGGTAGTCCTTTACAACATCAAATAATAAATGGTGAGAGTATAAGCGCTGTGACATATTTTCGTATGACAGATGAATTGGATGCCGGTGTTATATTATTTCAAGAAGAATTTTCATTAGATGGTGAATTAAAAGATGTAACAAATCGCATAATTCCTTTGGGAATTAGAGGAATTTTTATTATATTAAATAATAATATGCAAGAAAGAGAGCAGGACATATCACAATCAACATGTTATAAACGTAGAAAGCCAAATGAAAGTGAAATAACATTAGATGAAATAAATAATGCTTCAGCAAAGCAATTATATAATAAAATACGAGCGTTGCAAGATCCATATCCAAACGCGTATATCAAATGCAATGACGGATCAAAATTATACATAACAAAAGCATCATATGAAAAATAAAAGAATATTACTTATAGGTGGTACAGGAGCTCTAGGACAAACGTTAATAAAGCGTTATCTAGGATTGAATGAAATATTAGTTTTAAGTCGAGATGAGCATAAACATGTTAATCTAGAAAAGGAATATCCAGATAATAAAAAACTTACATTTCGTATAGGCGATGTAAAGGACATTAACAGTTTACGTAATGCAATTGAAGATTATAAACCACATGTGGTAATTAATACAGCAGCGTTAAAACATGTTCCTATCTGCGAACATAATCCTTATGAATCAGTAAATGTAAATATATTAGGACATCAAAATTTAATACAATCTGTTAAACGTAGTAATCATAGAATAGAAACTCTAATGTTTATATCGACAGATAAAGCATGTGCTCCTATCAATGTATATGGAATGTGTAAAGCAATATCAGAAAGATTATATATTGATTATGCAGAACAACAGACAGATATCAAAGTTTGTTTAGTAAGATATGGTAATGTATTAGAATCTACAGGTTCTGTGATACCTTATTTTAAAAAGTTGTTAAATGGTGGTGCGACAACGTTACCTATTACTGATATGAGAATGACAAGATTCTTGCTTACTTTAAATAGAGCATGTGATTTAATTGATTTTGCATATAACAATGATACTCATGGTTGTATAGCTATACCAAAAGTATTGTCATTTAGTATTCCTTCGATTGCATGTGCATTAATGTTATCATATGATATAGATTCGACAAAGTTAGAAACAGTTGGTATTAGACCTGGTGAGAAACTTCATGAAGCTATGATATCAGAAATTGAATGGATGAGAACCGTTGATGCTGGTGAAAATTATTTAATAACCAATAAAATTCAGACAACCGAATCTAAGTCATACAATAGTTATGATGCCTTGATGCCAGATGAAGATGTATATGAATTTCTTAAAAAATGTAAAGTCATATGAAAGTATTTGTATTAGGGCATAAAGGTATGCTTGGGCATATGGTTGTAAAATATCTTGAATCACAAGGAGTAGACATAGCCACTACATCAAAACGATTTCCTGATTGGAATCCTAATATGTTTGCTCAAGCAGATTATATTGTAAATTGTATAGGAGCAATTCCTCAACGTACAAATAACTTTACAATTAATTATGAATTGCCTGAATGGTTAGGTAAGTTAGATCAAAAAGTAATACATCCAGGAACTGATTGTGAAATGGATGATGATGATTATGGCCTCTCGAAAAGAAAGGCAGCTGAGTATATAATTAATCATACGACTAATACAAAAATATTAAAGACTTCCATTATAGGACCGGAAGTAAATAGCAAAGCAAGTTTATTTGAATGGTTTTTATCACAGAATGATGATGTATTTGGTTATACTAAAGCTATATGGAATGGAAATACTACTCTTCAATGGGCCAAACAATGCTTTCATATGATGAAAAATTGGAATAAATATAAAGTGCTTAATATATTACAGGGAGAATCTATTTCAAAATATGATATGTTATGTCTATTTAAAGATACGTTTCAAGTACAAGCAAATATCATACCTAAAGAATTAGGAAAAAACAAATGCCTTGAAGGTAATATACAAACACCGTCATTAATGCGACAGTTAAATGAATTAAAACGATTTTATTATGCCACGTAACATAGTATTCTGGACCGGAATAAAAAATGCACCTCTAGCTACTAAATATGGAGGATTTGATTGGATGGATTATTCAAAACAATCTTGGCAATATTGGTGTGATAAAAATAATGTACAATTAGTTACATTTGAAGAACCATATTCAGATATATCATTGCATAGAGCAAATTGGCAGAAAGCAATTCATTGCTGGGATATATTAGATGATCGTGGTATTGATGCGGATAATGTATTCTTAGCAGATGCATCATCAATGATTAAATGGAATGCGCCAAATATATTTGATCAAATAGATGATAGATTTGTGGCATGGAATGATCTGGATAATTTGAAGTGGGTATATGATAGCGTCAAAGGATATGAACCATTCTTTGATTTTGAATTGGATATGACAAAATATGTTAATTCCGGAGTTATTATCTTTAATAAATCACATAAAAACTTTTTTGAATCTTTCAAGCAATTATATTTGGATAATTCAGAAAAATTTATTATATTACAAGATAAAGAGATAAGAAAAGGAACAGAGCAGACACCTTTTAATTATTGGTTACAAAAGAATGAAATAGAATTAAATTTGGAAATGCCGGTTACATGGAAACTAACTCATCTACATAGAAAAGAAATGTTAGGACCTAATTGGCAATTGAAAGAAGATGATACACCATTCTTTATTAAACATGGATATCTTTGGTTCTTTACAGGATTTGAAAAAATGCAAAGAAGTCAATTGATGAGTCAAGTATGGAACATGATAAAGCATAATTATGAAGCGTAATATAGTATTTTTAACTGCAATAACATTTCCTGGGCAGGAATATAGAAGTGCGCCATATAAGTATGGAATAGATTCTTGGAAGCATTGGTGTGATAAAAATGATTGTGATCTATTTGTATTAGACGAGCCTATATTCGAACCAGAATATTGCAAACCAAATTTTTATAGATACTGGGCATTTGATTTGTTAGATGCTCAAGGAGTTGAATATGATCAGATTTGCTTGACAGATGCTGATTGTGTAATACATCCTGAATGTCCAAACTTTTTTGAATTGACAGATCGTAAATACACTGTAACTAATACAGAAGGCAGTATGGATTGGGTATGTAGAAGTTTAGAAAACTATGGCAAGTATATTTTCAAAGATTCATTTCCATTACATAGATATTTTAACGCCGGATTCCAAGTAGTAAATGAAATTCATAGGCCATTGTTCAATGAATTGCATGAGTTCTATGAAAAGAATAGAGAACAAATACTTTGGATGCAGAGTAACTTTGCAGTAGGAACAGATCAGCCATTGATAAATTATATTGTAAATTTGTCAGGTATGGATATGAAGTTTCTGCATTATCAATATTGTATGGCTGATTTAGCTAGAAAAGAAATATTAGATGATGATATGACATTTACCAAGGTATTAAAAGGAATATATCAATTCAATGCAATTCCAGATAACGATGGAGCTAAAAAAACAATGTATTGGATGAAACGAACATACGAGGAATTATATGAAAACTAAATTTGCAATAGGATGTTTAGTGCAATGGTATGAAGTAGATATCATTGAAGATTACGTTGATTCATTGGCGGATGCCGTTTCTGCTTATGATGGAGAAGTCATAGTCACTTTTACTATTAACGTTGATCAGACGTTAGAAAAATGTATTAGTAAAGAACGGTTAGAAAAATGTCTTGAAAAAATTTATAGCATGACTAGTAAGCTCATTGGTACGACACATTTATCCAAAGAATTACTTACAGTGTCAGACTATAGACGAGAGTTTAACTCTAACTATTGTGAACAAGTAGACGTTCTCATATGGGGAGAATCCGATGCCATATTA
>Ga0209535_1001200_pt1 | contig 17800 bp, 25 predicted proteins | sample LinPmetageLP28_FD_184041 | JGI IMG/M metagenome (GOLD analysis project Ga0209535, IMG submission 184041) | Marine viral communities from the Pacific Ocean - LP-28 (SPAdes) (version 2) | ecosystem: Environmental > Aquatic > Marine > Oceanic | place: Pacific Ocean | collected 2009-08-22 | reverse complement strand
GTCAGATATTAACTGGCGTTGAAAAACTTACTAATGCAGTAGGTTCAACGTTAGGAGCAAGTGGAAAATGTGTAATACTAGAAGATGGTAATGGACAACCACAAATAACAAAAGATGGAGTAACAGTAGCTAATTCAGTGACATTACAAGATCCATTAGAAAACATTGGAGCTACTCTAATCAAACAAGCAGCTCAAAGAACAGTATCAGATGCTGGCGATGGTACAACTACAGCCACAGTACTAGCTAAAGCAATACTAGATCAAGCTACAGAACATTCGCTTCTTGATAATCCAAGAGAGATGAAAAAAGGTATTGACTCAGGCGTTGATAAAGTTATAAAATACTTAGATAAAAAAGCTAAAAAAGTTACTGGTAAAAAAATTGATCAAGTAGCTACGATATCAGCTAACAATGATAAAGAACTTGGAAAGGTTATAGGTGAAGCATTTAGATTAGTAGATGAAACAGGAATTGTAATGATGGAAACAAATGAACAACCTGAAACTATAGTAGAGTTAATAGAAGGTGTTCAATATGATCAACCATTAAAAAATAATCATTTTATTACTAATTTAGAAAAAGGAACAGCTGAACTTGAAAATCCACTAGTTTTAATAGTTGAATCACAGGTGCCAAATGTAAGAAAAATTCAATCTATACTTGAGTTTATTATTAAAAATGGTAAAAGTTTACTTATAATAGCAGATGTAGATCAACAAGTAGTATCTGCGTTAGCTATGAACAAAACTAAAGGCAATATAAAAGTAAACATTATAGATGCTCCAACTTACGGTATAAGCAAAAAAGATGTATTAAGTGATTTATGTGCTGTAACCGGCGCTACGCTTATTAATGAAGATCTAGGAGATGATATGGATATTATACAACCTGAGCATCTAGGATCATGTATTAAATCTGTAACAAATCACGAAGAAACAATATTACAAGTTGATTTAACTAATAACACAAAAGTTAAAGAAACTGTTACCTTGTTAGAAGAAAATATAAAAGAAACTAAAAACCCTAACATTATTATTAGACTAGAAAAGCGATTAGCTAAGTTAAAGGCTAAGGTTGCTACAGTTAAAGTTGGGGCTAACTCTGAGATAGAATTAAAAGAGAAGAGAGATAGAGTTGAGGATGCTATTTGCGCTACAAAAGCCGCGATTAAAGAAGGTATAGTACCAGGTGGTGGTATAGCTCTTTTAAATGCTAGCTTTAATTTAAAACCAACCTGCATAGGTGAAGAAGTACTATATCAAGCCATAAGAAGACCTTATGAATTGATATTAAAAAATGCAGGGGTTGAAAAATTAGAAAAGCTTGAAGAAGGTAAAGGATTAGATGTGGTTACAGGAAATACGGTGGATATGGTAAAAGCCGGAATTATAGATCCTTTATTAGTAACTAAAAGTGCTCTTAAAAACGCGGCTTCAGTAGCTACAACTATATTATCAACTGATTGTGTAATTAATAATTTAAGAGCATGAAAGCAGTAGGCAAATATATAGTTATAAAACCAATAAAAGAAGTTAATTCTACTACTAAAGGAGGTTTAATTTTAGCTGAAAAGCAAAGAGAAGATGTTAGATATAGAAGAGCTAAGGTTGTAGAACCTGGCTCTGATGTATCTGTATTAAAAAAAGATGATGAAGTCTACTATGACAAAGCAGCTGGATTTAATATTGAAATAAACAAAGAAGAATATAAGGTTATAAAAGAATTTGATGTAGTAGTTATTTTATGAGAAAACTAACATCTTCAGACTTAAAAGATCTTAATTTATTAAAGCATTACAGGATAATACGTAAATGGGCTTGTAAAACATGTGATCTTAAAGATGCAGACCTTGAACTTTTAATATATCTTGATGCTATTGATTTTTTCAAAAAGGATGATTTTATAAAAGGTACGTACTCATACAGCTGGGATAATAGGCGCTGGAACAGATTATTGAAACAAGGGTGGATAGTTGTGTGGAGAAAAAGAAATCGCACTACCCAAAAATATCATATATATAAAGTTTCTTATAAGTGCAAGCAGCTAATTAGTCGTATGTACCGAATCATGCTTGGTGAAGAAAACATGCCAACTAAAAAGTTAGATAAAAACAATAGATATATTTATAAAGTAACAGCAAAGGCTATAGGCTTTGCAAATAAAGATAAGTTATGAAAAAAGCAAAAATAACAAGCAAACAAAAAAAGTTCGTACCTAAAAAAGGAGGAGATAATCTTCATGTTAAATTAACTGGCCCTGCATCTATGGGTACAGGCGGAGGTGTAAAAGGTGATAGAGGTGTGTTCTACGGAAACATTGAAACAGCAGTAAGTGACAACACTAGAGTTAAATCTCCAACTAAGTTTTTAGGAGCTATAGGCGTGACTAAAGGTTTGCTAGGTGGAGCAAGAGATTTAATAGCTAATAAAAGAGCAGCTAATCAAGCAGGTCAAGAATATTCTTTTAAACAAGGTTTAGGAGATTTTGCACAAGGAGCTATTGGTGGAATTATAGGTGGAGAAGCTTCAGTAAATAGAGCTGGTGCGCCACCTAGAGGTGCAAACAATATGGTTTATGGTTACCAACCAAATATGTATGGAGGAAATATGAGTCAGAATCAAATGGATCAATATAACCAAATGAATGGTATTGCACAAAATAATCCACAAGCTCCAGTCACAATGAAAAAAATAAAAAAATAAAATTATGAAAGCAAAAGTAGGAAACGGTATTAAAATAAAATGTGGATGTAGTGCTCCAGTTGGAACTAGAACTATGAGAAGCAACAATAAGATGTTGACATCAACACTGAGAATAGATGAGGTTACTCACGTGCTGCAATCTAATCCTGTTTTAACAGCTAACAGATAATGGGTTTAGATGACTTAAAGTTATATTGCCTTAATATAACTTCATTCACTATAGCTAGTTTAGACTGGATGGAACCTGCGTTAGAAATAGTATTATTATTAATGACTATTGGATATACAACACATAAGTGGATTAAGTTAAAAAATAAAAAATAATGGCAATAGCATATAAATGGACTATTAACCAAATGAACGCACATATTGAAGCTGAAGGTGAAGATAATGTGATTTTTAATGTTCATTGGAGTTATACTGGATCAGAAGAATCTGGAGGTAAAACTTATACAGCATCTAATATGGGTTCTGAACAGTTTACATACGCGGCTGGTAACCCTTTTGTACCTTATGAAGATACTGAAGCTTTTGAAAATGTAGTTATAGGATGGCTAGAAGGTGCTTTAGACGTGGACTCTATAAAAGCTGGTATAGACGCTGACATAAAAAAACAAATTACGCCTGTAAATGAAGACTTGTATTTTACTTGGCAAAATCCTATTTAACTATGAGCTGGAGAGATAGTTTTTTAAGCAAGAGCCCTATAAAAATCACTGAAGGAGAAACGGAAACTGCTAGAGCTAGAAGAGAAGCAAATATGGATTTTCATAAAGCAGAGCAAGAATCATTTAAAAGGTTTAACAAAACACCTGAAGGAGAAGCTGCGTACAACTTATATATGAACAACCAAGTAGCAGACGGCGCTAAGATGGATCCTAAGACAGGCATGATAAAGGTTGTAAATAGAATGACTGGAAAAACAAACTTAGTAAACGTTGGTGAAACTAAGAAAGTTAAAAGAGATTATTTTAATGCTGCAGGTAATTTTAGAGTACAAGATGCAGAGTATCAAGAAGCAGATAAAAAAATAAAATCAGGTTTAAAAGGAGGAGCTTTAGCTAGTGAAGAAGCAGGTGTGACTAAACTCGTAAATAGATAAAATGAGAAACATAAAAGAAATTATTATACATTGCTCTGCCACAAGAGAAGGACAAGAAATACCAGTTGAAACTATAAGAGACTGGCATGTTAACTCTCGTGGGTGGAGCGACATTGGCTATCATTTCTACGTAGAACTAGATGGAACTATTAAAAAAGGTAGAGATATAGATCGTGTCGGAGCTCATTGCAAATCTCATAATCGTAATTCAATAGGTTTATGCTATTGTGGTGGCGTTGAAGCAGATGGTAAGACTCCGAAGGATACTAGAACACCAGATCAAAAAGAAAGTCTGTTACATGTCCTTAAAACATTAAAGGCTATGTATCCAGATGCTGTTATTTATTCACACAACGAGTTCGCTAATAAAGCTTGCCCATCATTTAACGCTACAGAGGAGTATGAAAATATCTGAAAACACTGAGTTTAAAATTGATATAAAAACTGTAATTGGTATAATAATGTTTACTACTACAATAGTAGGTATGTATTATACTTTACAAGAAGACATAGCAGAAGCTAAAACTTTACCGCCAGTTGAAGTATCTCGTTTAGAATATGAGCTAAAAGAAGAGTGGAATGAAAAAATGATCATGCAGTTAAAAGATCAAGTAGAAATGCTTGAGCAAACTCAAGACATATTAAAAGAAGAAGTTAGTATAACTGCTAGTATGATTAAAGATGGTACAGAAGCTGATGGAAAATTAGAAGAGCTTAATAGACAGCTAGAAGAACTGCAAAACAAAAAACCTAGTACTAGAGTTATAGTGAAAGAAGTTAAAGTAGATAAAAAAGGTAGAAAAATATAATTATGAAAAAAGTAAATAATTCACCAGCATTACGAAAACTATCAGCGTCTTGCAAAGCTGCTGCTAGAAAAAAGTTTGATGTTTATCCATCGGCTTATGCTAATATGTGGGCTTCAAAACAGCAAGGTAAAGGTAAGTGTTAAATCATGTTTGAAAAATTTGATTATTCTCAATTTAAAAATATGCCTCCACCAAAAGATGGTTCACTAAGAAGCTTATCTGAAATAAAAGATTTACAGAATACACCTATTGATAAAAATTTTATAAAAAAAAGAGACAACATATATGGATCTTTTAAAGAGTTAGCTGATAAAAAAAATATAACATTAGACAAAAAAGAAATAAACAATTTATCTGATAGTTCTGCCGATGTTATACTTAAGCTTAAAAAATACTATAATAGACCAAGGCCAAAAGATCAAGCCAAACAATACGGATTAAATCTAGAAAACGTAGAGCTTGCTTCAATGAAAACGCCATCATATCCTTCAGGGCATTCTGCTCAAGGAATACTAATAGGCAATTATTTATCAGATAAATATAAGGATGAAGATTTTAAAAAAATAGGAGACGAAATATCAGATGCTAGAAATGTAGCAAGAGCTCATTATAAGTCAGATTCAGATATGGGTAAAGAATTAGGTAAATCAATGTACAACTATATTAAAGATGGCAAAAGCTAAAGGAGGAGGAACTAAAAAAGTTTGCTTACCCATAGCCAAGATAAGAGGCATGAGTAAAGAACAAAGGCAAGGTGTTGTCAGCGCTAAGCGTTCTGCTGGAGCTTCTGGTAAGTATAAAAGATCTTCTAAAAGTAATGTAACTGGCACAAGCAGTGGTGGTGATTTAAAAACATGGGTAAAGCAAGACTGGAGACAAGTTGCTAATCCTAGTTTAAAATGTGGTGAAAAAGCACCAGGTGAAAAGAAATCTCCTGCTAAATGTTGGAAAGGTTTTGAAAGAGTGCCGGGTACTGCTAAAGGTTCAAAAGGTAGTTGTAAGAAATCACCAGCTCAAAAAGCTGAACCTAGAAAAACTATTGGCAGAGGTAAAAACTTTAATAAAGCAAATCCTACTGGAACTGGTGCTAAAGCAGGTGGCGGGATGACACAGAAAGGTGTTAATGAATATAAAAGAAAAAACCCAGGCAGTAAATTAAAAACTGCAGTAACTAAGGAGCCGTCTAAATTAAAACCAGGCAGTAAAGATGCTAAGCGTAGAAAATCTTTTTGTGCTAGATCAAAAAGCTGGAAAGGTGAAAGAGGTTTAGCTGCTAGACGTAGGTGGAACTGTTAAATAATTAAATATGTGGAAACTAACTAAACAATACTTAAAAGATGTATGGGCTCTATTTTGGAGTAAAACTGAAATAGATGAAAAAGTAATTGCAACCGTAATGGATGTAAAGAAGAGATATAAGCTCACTATTAAAGAACTAGAAGACGTAGCTAAAGCTATAAAAGAAGTAGGTAATCAATTGGGAGATATTGACGATGCTGTAAAAGGTAAAGCAAGAAAAGGTAGAAAAAAATAATATGGCATTTAAAATAAAAGCACCTTATAAAATAGACAACACACCTATATATTCTATAGATGATGAAGACGGAGTAATGGGCAGAGCCAACAACAACGGTACTATAGTTGTTAATAATGACATAAAAAGCCCAGTAGAATTAGAAAAAGTTATTAAACATGAGAAAGTACATGTTGATCAGTTTAAAAGATTTGAAAAATCAAATGGCCAAAAAGGTTTAGATTATTCAGACGAAAGTATAAAGTGGGAAGGTAATTCTTATCCACGTAGAAATGGAAAAATAAAGTATAAAGGAAGATGGATTACAGAAGGTAGTAAATCTTTTCCTTGGGAAAAAGAAGCATATAATAAATCATAAAATGAAAAAATCACCAGCAAATAAAAAAACAAAAAAGAAAGTTGTAACGACTTCTAATAACGCAGCTGAAAAGAAAAGAAGCGTTAAAGTTTATAGAAAAGATGGCACTTTGAAATCTGAAACAACAAGTAGACGAGGAAATGCAGGTTTCGACAAAAAAGGAGTTTACAAAGGTTCAACTAAAAAAGAAACTAGATATACAGGTAGTCCAAGAACTTTAAAAACTAAAGCAGTTGAAGTTGATGTTAAAGATGCTTCTACAAGAAGCTATACTAAGTACAAAAAAGATGGCACTGTAAAAAAGCAACTTAAATCCACAAATATTCCTGGTCAAGGCGGTGATAGTAAAAAAATAGCTAGAAAAGGTAGAAGAGACGCTAAAGGAGCTCAAACAGTTTCTGCAAAAGCGGTTGATGTAAAAAGATCTCCTGCTAAAAAGCCTTTAGTAGGAAAACAAAAAAGTTTACCAAAAGAATTACAACAAGCAATATTAAAATCTCCAGGCAAGATGTTAAGTAAGTCTGCTATTAAAATGATGGATAAATCCCCAATGAATATGAAAACACCAATGAAAAAATCAAAGCAAAAAGTCGAGCAAGACTATGCTAGAAACGCTATTGCAGATTATAAGTCTGGCAAAACAAAAGAAGCTAAGTACGAAAAGAAAAAAGCTTTAGAAGTAGCAGCTGGAGAATCAATGGCTAAAATGAAAAAGCCTGTAAAAAAGACAAAAACAACTACAGCTTCAGGTTCAAAAGTAAAAGCAAAATTAAAAAAAGGAACAATAAAAGTTAAATCAAAACCAAGTAGAGAAGCCAAGAAAGAGGGAGCGAAAGGTAGAAAATTTGTAATGAACACTGAGGGAGGAAGTATTACTTTAAGTGATCCTAATAAATATAAAAGTAGAAGAGCTGCTAAAAAAGCAAATGCTCCTTCTATGATGAAAGATCCTAAAATGAAAAAGAAAACAACAAAATCAGTTGCTTCTATTGGAGAAAAGTCTTACGGAAAAAAAGTAACAAGAATAGGAGGAAATAAAACTAAAACTAAAGAAGTTTATTCTGAACCTGGATATAGTGAGATTAAAAAGTCAAAAACAAAAAAAGATAATGTTGGTTATACTTCAACTAAAAATTCTAAAAAAGTTATTCAAAGAGAAAGACCAGGCAAAAAAGCAGCTAAAAAAATGATAAGAAAAGGCGCATCTACAGTTTTTGAATCTAGAATGGGAAGTGCTATAATGATGAAAACTAATCAGTCAGGTGGTGGATATGCAGCTAAAAATCCTGCAGCTCCAGCTAGACAACTTAAGAAGCTAGGTAGTATTCTTTCTAAACATATGAAGTCTAATTAATATGGCTTTTAAAATGTCACCAGTAGGCAAGAAAAAGTGTTCTTATTCTCCTATGCAGAAAAAAGGTTTAATAAATTCTTCGCCTGTACACATGGATGGTAACGCTGTTAGTTCTTCTGGTGGCGAAGAAGTGAAAGTTGATAGACCTTCAAAGCAAGTTGGAGGAAATGTTAACTACATGATTAGAGCTGGTTATCAGCCAAAAGGCGAATATGTTAACAATGAAAGAGGCATAAGAATTGTTAAATATGTTAATAAAAAAGGTGTGGCTCAATACCATCAATTTAATAACAATGCGGATAGTGATAATAAATTACATCGAGAAATTGACCAAGAGACGTTTAGAAAAAAGGCATTTACCCGCGGTCAAGGTTTTGTAAACATAAAAGATCTTGAAGAAATAGATTCATCAGGAGCAGGTAATCAAGCAATGACTGATCAAGTTACTAAAGGTAAAATGGCTGGAAATTTTGAGGCAAAATCATGAAAAAATCTTTAAAAGAAACTAAAATAGGGGCTTTTCTAGCTAGTAAAGCTCCTAAAGTTTTAAACGCTATTGGAGATGTGCTGCCTGATAAAGGAACTCTTGGTATAGTAAAAAATCTTATAACAAGTGATAATAAGATCAAGGCTATTGATAAAGAACAAGCTATGAAGCTGATAGAGCAAGACATAGCTGAAATGAAACAAGTTTCTAATAGGTGGGTTAGTGACATGAAAAGTGATTCATGGCTTTCTAAAAACACTAGGCCTTTAGCTCTTATATTTTTAACTGCTTCCGCAGTTTTTATGATGGCTGTAGATTCTTTTCACTTACAATTTCAAGTAGATGAAGCTTGGATAAACTTATTAAAAACATTACTGGTGACAGTTTATGTAGCATACTTTGGAAGCAGAGGTGCTGAAAAAATAACAAAAATAAATAAATAATTATGGCATATAATAGTTGGGAACCTACACTAGATGGTTTAGAAGGAAATACAATGGCACAACCAAGAGTGTTTGGTCACGATGCTAAAGCAATAGTAATAGGAGCTGTAGATAATTCAAATCCTAACATATTTACAAATTTTACAGTAGGTACTGAAGGTTATAGTAGCTTAACTGGTATAGCTACAACCGGTGGTGGTGGTTCTGGATTGACAGTTAATGGAATATCAGTAGGAGAAATATGTGCTCTTGTTGGTGGTTTGACAATTACTAACGCGGGAACTGGATATAGTGCTGGAACATCCGTAGTTTTAACTGGCGGATCTGGTACAGGAGCTAAGGCTAATGTTAGTGTTAATGCTGGTGTTATAAGCGCAATTAACATATCTGACTTAGGAAGTAAAGGATATGAAGTAGGTGATTTATTAGAGGTTAGTGGAGGCAATGGAGATGCTAAAGTTACTGTAGCTGGTTTATTATTAACTGGAGTAACTATAGCTGCAGTAGGTAGTGGATATACTCTGCCAACTCTTGCAGCACCTCAGACTATAACTCTAGCTGATGGAGTAGGAGCAGGCGTTTTACCAACCTTTAAACTAGCTCAAGATGTAGCTATAAACATACCAAATACACAACAAAGAGGATGTGTAGTATACAACGGAAATGCAGCACAAACAGTTAGCTTAGTTACTGAAGCTGGTAGTACTGTGAATTTTCCATTATGCCAACCAGGTAAAACAGTAGGTGATAAATCTCCTATATTAGCAAAAAGAATAACTGCAGGAAGTAATTTAGTAGCAGTATATTAATAAAACAAAACAAACAAACAATCAAATAAAATCAAATAAAATGGCAAAAGTAAATAAAATAACTAAAGAAGAATTAGAAAAAGCAACTAAAGTTTCTCAAGAGTATAATGGTATTATGCAAGCTATAGGTAATATAGAACTACAAAAACAAGACTTTTTATTAAAAGCATCAGAAATAAGATCTAATGTTGAAGATATAAAAAAAGAACTTCAAGAATCTTACGGAAATGTTAATATAGATCTTGCAACTGGGGAATACAAAGAAAATGCAGAAGATAAGAAAGATTAGTATAGGCTCTGACTACAAGAATGATGCTATGCATTATTCTATAAGTCAAGAAGTTTACGGCGGTCATATAATAAGTGATATTATTTTTGAAAATAAAGATAATTCTTACAATATTTTTATAACTAAAAATAATGAAGTGTTACCTTGGAAAAAGTTTAATTCTAATATGGCGGTATCAGTAGAGTATGATTTAAATTATCAATGAAAAGTTTATATCAGTTTATTGTAAAACCTTTTGAACAGCGATACGACAACATCAAAAAAGTTAATAATAAAGAGCTTATAATTAACACAAACATTGAAAATCACATATTTGTTAGTAAAAAAGCTGTAGTTGTTTCTACACCTGCAGCTTTTAAAACTAACATAAATATAGGAGACATTGTGCAAATACATCACAATGTTTTTAGAAGATATTATGATATAAGAGGTGTTGAAAAAAATAGTGGTACATATTTTAAAGAAGATATGTATTTTTGTCATCCAGAGCAGATATACATGTACAATAATAAAAGTCATTTAAACTACTGCTTTGTAAAGCCAATTAAAAACCAAAGTGTTTTAGAGAACAGAAAAGAACAACCTAATGTTGGAATAGTAAAATATTCTAATAAGTCTTTAGAAGCTCTAGGAATAACACCTGAAACACTTATTACGTTTACACCTAACTCTGAATTTGAGTTTATTATAGAAGGTGAACGACTCTATTGTATGAAATCAAATGATATAGCTTTAATTAATGAAAACAAAAGAAACAAGAAAGAAAATAATACTCGCTGGACAAAAAGCAGTTGACGAATTAATTAAGGTAGCTGAAGAAAAAATTATTACTCATACTGAAGACGATGTATCTTCTGATCGTTTAAAAAACGCAGCAGCTACTAAAAAGCTTTGTATAATGGATGCTTTTGAAATACTACAAAGAATTGAAGAAGAAGAAAACAATTTACAAGGTATTGAAAATCCAAAAGAATTAAAAGCTTTTAAAGGTTTTGCAGAAGGGAGAAGTAAATGAGCTATAATCAAACTCTTTGGAAAGAAATTAAGGAAGTTGTAAATCCTAAGATATTAGCTAAAAACAATAGATTTAAAAAATGGGAGTATGGTTATAACTCTGATTATGATTTTATAGTAATAAGTAAAACTGGAAAAATTGGACAAATCATTGAAATACAAAATCTCAGGATTGCTTTACCAGCAACAGATGAACCGTTTAAACGAAGCGAAAATAAAGCAGAGCAATATTGGCAAAAGTTTGAATACCCAAAAGAATTACAAAAAATAAAAACTAGATTTGACTGGGAAGAATATTCTATAGATTTTAAAGAAAAATGGTATGACTATATCGACCAAGAATTCAAAAGAAGAGAACAAGGTTACTGGTTTTATAATAACAATATTCCTACTTATATTACTGGCACACATTACATGTACTTGCAATGGTCAAAAATTGATATTGGAGCACCAGATTTTAGAGAAGCAAATAGATTATTCTTTATATTTTGGGAAGCATGCAAGGCAGATATTAGATGTTACGGGATGTGCTATCTTAAAAACAGACGATCTGGATTTTCATTTATGTCCTCGGCCGAACTTGTTAACCAAGCGACAATATCAAGTGACTCCAGATTTGGTATACTCTCTAAATCTGGATCAGATGCTAAAAAAATGTTTACAGATAAAGTCGTACCAATATCCGTTAACTATCCGTTTTTCTTCAAACCGATCCAGGACGGTATGGATCGTCCTAAAACAGAGCTCGCATACAGAGTTCCAGCTTCGAAGCTTACTAGAAGGAAGCTTGAGAGCAATGAGCAATTAAGAGAGTTAGACGGTCTTGACACAACTATTGATTGGAAAAATACAGGTGATAACTCTTATGATGGTGAAAAGCTAAAACTATTAGCTCATGATGAAAGTGGTAAATGGGAAAGGCCTGATAACATATTAAATAACTGGAGAGTTACAAAAACTACATTAAGACTAGGATCAAGGATTGTAGGCAAGTGTATGATGGGCTCAACTTCAAATGCTTTAGACAAAGGTGGAGACAATTTCAAAAAACTATACTATAATTCAGACGTTACAGAAAGAAATCGTAATGGACAAACATCTTCTGGACTCTATTCTTTGTTCATCCCTATGGAATGGAACTACGAAGGATTCATGGATTCTTACGGATCACCTGTTTTCATTAGAAAAGAAAATCCAGTCAAAGGAGTCGACGGTTTTAAAATTACAACAGGCGTTATCGAGCACTGGGAAAATGAAGTAGAAGGTTTAAAATCAGATCAAGACGGTTTAAACGAATATTATAGACAGTTTCCAAGAACAGAACAACATGCCTTTAGAGATGAAACAAAAGATAGTTTATTTAATCTAGCTAAGATATATGAACAAATAGATTATAATGCAGAGTTAAACAATGGCGCTTCAGTTACACAAGGTAATTTCATGTGGGAAAATGGTATTAAAGATACTAGGGTTAACTTTATACCAAACAATAATGGAAGGTTTTTTATAAGTTGGGCGCCTAACTCTAGAATTCAAAACAATACAATAACAAAAAATGGAAGTAAATACCCAGGTAACGAACACGTTGGAGCTTTCGGCTGTGATAGTTACGATATTTCTGGTACTGTTGACGGTCGCGGCTCTAAAGGAGCACTTCATGGATTAACTAAGTTTTCTATGGAAGACGCTCCTCCAAATCATTTTTTTTTAGAATATATAGCTAGACCTGAAACTGCTGAAATATTTTTTGAAGATGTATTAATGGCTTGTGTATTTTATGGTATGCCTATATTATGTGAAAACAATAAGCCTAGATTATTATACTATTTAAAACGTAGAGGATACAGAGGCTTTAGTATTAATAGGCCTGATAAAAATTGGAATAAACTTTCTACAACAGAAAAAGAAATAGGTGGAATACCTAATTCAAGCGAAGACATTAAACAAGCGCATGCTGCTGCTATTGAAAGCTATATAAATGATTACGTAGGAATTTTAGAAAATGGATATGGAGACATGTATCACCAAAAAACACTAGAAGATTGGTCTCAATTTAATATAAATAATAGAACTAAACATGATGCAACTATTAGCTCTGGTTTAGCAATAATGGCTTGTAATAAAAATAAATATAGACCCACAGCAGTAAGAAATATTTTACCTATGAAAATAGGTATAAAAAAATATGATAATAAAGGATTTACTTCAAAAATAATAAAATAAATATGCAAATTTCCTATAATAGTAATAGTTCTTTTCCAAGTCAGGTGGTACCTGATGCAGAGAAAGCTACTGAAGAGTATGGGCTTTCCGTTGGCAGAGCGATAGAAGGTGAATGGTTTAGAAATAATAGATATGGTTCTAATTCACCAGGTTATGCTGTTAACTTTAACCAATACCACACTTTAAGGTTGTATGCTAGAGGTGAACAACCTGTTCAAAAATACAAAGATGAATTAGCTATAAACGGAGATTTATCATATCTTAATTTAGACTGGAAGCCAGTGCCAGTTATAGCTAAGTTTGTAGATATTGTAGTCAATGGTATGTCTCAAAGAAATTATCAAGTAAAAGCTTTTGCTGTAGATCCTTTTTCTACTAAGAAAAGAACTGATTACGCGGCTAGATTGATGAGAGATGTTAAAGAAAGAGATATAATAAATGAAATGCAAGAAAAACTAGGTATTGATGTTAGAAGTAAAACTAGCAAAGAACTAGGTTTAGAAAGCGAAGAAGAATTACAATTACATTTGCAATTAGATTATAAGCAGTCTGTAGAGATAGCAGAAGAAGAATTACTTAATGACGTTTTACAAAGAAATAAATACGATTTAACTAGAAGAAGAATTTGTCAAGATCTAACTGTTTTAGGAATAGGAGCTGTAAAAACAAACTGGAACAAAGCTGAAGGTGTTACAGTAGAATATGTAGATCCATCTTCATTAGTATATTCTTATACTCAAGACCCTAATTTTGAAGATATTTATTATGTAGGAGAAGTTAAGTCGGTTTCTATACAAGATTTAAAAATGCAATTTCCGTATTTAAGTGAAGAAGATATGGAAACTATTCAGAAGTACCCAGGTAATGCTGAGTATTTAAGAAACTGGACAGGTAGAAATGATGATCAAACAGTTCAAGTATTATATTTTGAATACAAAACTTATAGTGATCAAGTTTTTAAAATAAAAGAAACTAACACTGGTTTAGAAAAAGCATTAGAAAAACCTGACACTTTCAATCCACCTGAAAATGATAATTTTCAAAGAGTTTCAAGAACTATAGAAACTTTATATAGTGGAGCTAAAATACTAGGACATCCTATGATGTTAAAATGGGAGTTAGCAGAAAATATGACTAGACCAAATGCTGACACAACTAGAGTCAAGATGAATTATACTATATGCGCTCCAAGAATTTACAAAGGCAGAATAGAATCTTTAGTAAGTAGAATAACTGGTTTTGCAGATATGATACAATTGACACATTTAAAGCTACAACAAGTAATGTCTAGAATAGTACCAGACGGTGTTTATTTAGACATGGATGGTCTAGCAGAAGTTGATTTAGGCAATGGTACCAACTATAATCCAGCTGAAGCTTTAAATATGTATTTCCAAACTGGTAGTGTTGTTGGTAGATCTAAGACTCAAGATGGTGAAATGAATCCAGGTAAAGTTCCAATACAAGAACTGCAGTCTTCTAGTGGTGGTGGTAAAATAGGTTCTTTAATACAAACTTATCAATACTACTTGCAAATGATAAGAGACGTAACAGGACTTAATGAAGCTAGAGATGGAAGTGTTCCAGATAAAAACTCGTTGGTAGGTTTACAGAAGCTAGCAGCTGCAAATTCTAATACTGCAACTAGACACTTGTTACAAGCAATGCTTTATTTAACTTCAAGAACTTGTGAAAATATATCATTAAGAATATCTGATTCGTTACAGTTTCCTTTCACTAGGCAAGCCTTAGAAAATAGTATATCAAGATACAATGTAGCAACGCTAGACGAGTTAGAAGACTTAAATTTACATGACTTTGGTATATTTTTAGAGCTAGAACCTGATGAAGAAGAGAAACAAGTTTTAGAACAAAATATACAAATAGCTTTAAAAAATCAAGGTATCGACTTGGAAGACGCTATAGATCTTAGAGAAATAAAAAATATTACTCTTGCTAATCAAATGTTAAAACAAAGAAGAAAAGCAAAACAAAAAAGAGATCAACAAATGCAACAAGCTAATATAGCTGCTCAAGGAAAAGCTCAAGCTGAAACAGCTGAAAAAACAGCTATGGCAGAAGTTCAAAAGCAACAAGCTATAGCTCAAACTAAAATGCAAATAGAACAAGCTAAGTCTCAATTTGAAATTGATCAAATGCAGCAAAAAGCTCAAATAGATAGAGAATTGATGGAGATAAGATACAACTATGACATGCAGTTAAAGAAACTGGATATGAGTCAAGTTGAAGCTAAAGAAAAATTTATAGAAGATAGAAAAGATAAAAGAACTAGACTAGAAGGTAGTCAGCAAAGTGAAATGATAAACCAAAGAAAAAACAACACTCTACCTATAAACTTCTCTATACCTAGTCAAGAGGAAAATAACATTTCAGAAAACACTAATAATCCAGAAAACCAATCAGAACAAATAGAAGAACAACAATAAACAATTATTAATTATTATATTATATTATGTCAACAACAAAACAAGAACAAGAGGCTTTATCTTTAAAGATAAAAAAGCCTTCGTTAAAAAGAAATAATGATCAGGTTTACAAACTTGATTTAACTAAAAAAACAGAAGATGCCGTTCAAGAGCAAAGCACAGAGACGATTCATGTACGCGACGAATCCGAAGATGGCGGAAAAGTGGGAGAAGCACACGAAGAAAAACAAGACACTGCCGTTGAGAGTAAAGAAGAAATAAAATCTCCTATAACTGAAGTACAACAAGATAATATTGCAGAAGTTAAAGAAGTAGTAGAACATAAACCTAAAATTGAAGTACCTGAAAACATAGAAAAATTAATTTCTTTTATGAAAGATACTGGAGGTAATGTAGAAGACTATGTAAGACTAAATGCAGATTATACTAAAATTGATAATGATACTCTACTTATGGAGTATTATTCAAAAACAAAACCTCATCTAGAAAAAGAAGAAATAGAATTTTTAATAGAAGACAATTTTTCTTATGATGAAGAGGTTGATGAAGAAAAAGAAATTAAAAAAAAGCGGTTAGCCGCTAAAGAAGAAATTGCCAAAGCCCGAAGCTTTTTAGAGGACACTAAGAGTAAATACTACGACGAAATCAAGTTGAGACCCGGCGTTACTCAAGAACAAAAAAAAGCAATGGACTTTTTCAATAGATACAACAAAGAACAAGAAATAGCTAGCAAAAATCACGAATCATTTCAACGTAAAACAAATGAGATGTTCGCCTCAGAATTCGAAGGTTTTGAATTTAACTTAGGTGAAAAGAAATTTAAATACGGAGTTAGTAATATTGGTGAGGTTGCTGAAAAACAGTCTAACTTAAACACATTTGTTAAGAAGTTCTTAAACAAGCAGGGTGAAGTTGTTGATACTGTAGGTTATCACAAGGCTATTTATGCTGCTGAAAATGCAGATACTATTGCTAATCATTTTTATGAGCAAGGCAAAGCTGATGCTGTTAAAAATGTAATAGCTAAATCTAAAAATATAAGTAAAGATCCTAGGCCTCAAGCTAATGGTGATGTGTTTATAAATGGATTTAAAGTAAAAGCAATAAGCGGTGCAGATAGTTCTAAGTTGAAATTTAAATTAAAAAACAAAAACAACAACTAAAAAATAAAAATTATGAGTTTTGCAACTAGCGGGAGTTTTCCTGCTTCATTAAAGCCTGCGCAAAAAAGAATGACTCTCAGAGAAAATTACTTGGATTTTACAAGTACTGGGGCTAATTCTAACAACTTTGCACAGCAATATTTACCTGAGCTTTACGAAGCTGAGATAGAAAGATACGGAAACCGAACTATTGGTGGTTTCTTGAGAATGGTAGGAGCTGAAATGCCTATGACATCTGATCAAGTAATTTGGTCTGAACAAAACAGATTACACATCGCTTACAAAAAAGCTCAATTTACAAATGCTGGAGCTGCTGGTGATGTTGATGGTACTGTGGTTTTAGACTTGAGTGCTACTGGAGCTGATTCACCTACTGGGGCAATCAGAGTTGGTCAAACAATTTTAATATCTGATAACGCTTCTGGACTTATTGTTCAAAAAGCTTTAGTTCAAGGTATTGGTGATCCAATTTCAGGTGGTGGTAATGCTAGCGATCTTTTAGTTAAGATTTATGGTACAACTACTCCTAACGCTGCTTTTGCAAATGCTGGATCTGCTAATGTATTCGTTTACGGATCTGATTTTGGAAAAGGTACAACTGGTATGGAAGGTTCTATTGAACCATCTTTTACTCAGTTTTCTAATTCTCCAATCATTATGAAAGACAACTTTAAAATCAATGGCTCTGACACTGCTCAGATCGGTTGGGTTGAAGTTGCTACTGAAGATGGACAATCTGGATATTTGTGGTATTTAAAGTCTGAGTCTGAAACAAGACTAAGATTTGAAGATCAATTAGAAATGGCCATGGTTGAAGCAGAATTTATGAATCCTGCTGATCCTTATAACTCTGGAAAAAACTTTGACTTTCCAGCTTCTAATCCAGCAAATACTAGTCAGAAGATTAAAGGTTCTGAAGGTTTATTCGCTGCTATCGAAGCAAGAGGTAATGTATATTCTGGTTTTGCTGGAGCTGCTGCTCCTGGTTCAGGTGCTTTAGGTGATTTCGATGAAATCCTTAAAAACTTAGACAAGCAAGGTGCTATTGAAGAAAACATGTTAT
>Ga0209535_1001199_pt1 | contig 17802 bp, 25 predicted proteins | sample LinPmetageLP28_FD_184041 | JGI IMG/M metagenome (GOLD analysis project Ga0209535, IMG submission 184041) | Marine viral communities from the Pacific Ocean - LP-28 (SPAdes) (version 2) | ecosystem: Environmental > Aquatic > Marine > Oceanic | place: Pacific Ocean | collected 2009-08-22 | reverse complement strand
CCTTTTTTTATTTTAACTTTGTTACCCATAAAAACGCTAAATGTTTCTATAGGAAGCTCTTTGCCCGCGTTTATTTGTTCACCAATAAAGGCATTCAAGGTCATCGGCTCGACCTTGCGTTTTTGATCAGGAGCTAAACCACTTTGTTCTAAGTCTTCAATTAACTTAGAAGCTTGATCGTTATCTCCTTTACCAAACCTGATAGACACAATGTTTTTAATTAGCTCTCCGTGATTATTTTTCTCGAGCCAACCAAAAGCTTCCGCTTCTTTGTCGCGTGTAATACTGCCTTTAAAAAAAGGTTTAAAACTAACAGCATCACCATTGGTCAATTTAATTTCTTTAACTCCACGTGACTCCATTAACTGAACAATAGAATCATTCATCTGCAAGAGTTCGTTTTTTTTATGTTTAACTTGATGTTCAAGAGCAAGAATTTCGCTCTCAATCTCTAAAAATTTATTCGATGCTTCTGACACATCTTTTACTTCTGATATTTCAACTTTATTATTTTCTTCTGGTGGTAAGTAATTTGTAAAATCAACTTTCTCGGTCATAGTTATTCCTCTCATTAATGTCTATCTGTATGGGATAATATGTATAAGTACGTCTATCATATTTTAAAACTTTATATTTTCCTCGATTAATATCTGCTGCAATTGAACAAGCCAAGCCAATCATGGATGGATCACCAATCAATAACAAGTAATCGTTGTCATTAAAATCTTTTAATATGGTTTTTGCCTTACGCACCGCAGGGGCTGGAGATAACATTATTTGTTTACCCTCTTCAAATATAGGAACTAAGTTTCCATATCCTTGAGCACTAATAACGTTAAACTTTGACACCTCTTGGATGACGTACACATTACCTTTGTTTTCTAAATCTTTCATCTTTCTAAAAACCCTATAATATTTTAATTTACATTGTACAAGAAAAAAGTTAATGCTGGTAAGATTATTTTTAATCAGAGAAAGTATGCCAGAAATTAAATACAGTTTTAAAACAACGCCTTATGATCATCAACTAGCAGGAATGGGAGCTATGCTCAATCATTTCTCTAGAGGAGAAAAAGAATTTGCACTTTTAATGGAAATGGGTTGCGGAAAAACTAAAGTTCTAATAGACTCTTGCTCTTTTTTATATGACAATGGATACATAAATGGTCTACTCGTTATTTGTCCTAACGGTGTTAAAGGAACATGGGTTAAAGAAATTGAAACACATATGCCTGATCATGTGGATCGTAACGTTGTAGTATGGACAGGTCAAAAAACTAAAAAGCATGAAGAGGAACTACAAACTTTATTTGTTTTAGATTCAGTTCATCTTAATATTTTAATTATGAATGTTGATACGTTTACTACGGATCGTGGTAAAAAATTTGCTGATAAATTTTTAATGACTAAGCAAGCTCTTTTGTCTGTTGATGAAAGCACGGTTATTAAAAACTCAACCGCGCTTCGTACTAAAGCTATTACAAAGCTTGGTAACTTAGCACGCTACCGTGTTATTATGACAGGTTCTCCCATTACAAAATCTCCTGAAGATTTGTATGCTCAATGTAATTTTCTTAATCATGAACTGCTGGGCTTTAGTTCGATATACACGTTCCGTGCCAGGTACTGTCAACTGCAACGATTATCTTTTGGTGGTCGGTCTTTTAATAAAGTGACAGGGTTTAAAAATTTAGATGAATTAAATACTAAGTTACAAAAATTTTCTTACCGTGTTTTAAAAAAAGATGCATTAGATCTACCTGATCAAGTATGGGTAAAAAGATTAGTATCTATGACTCCTGAACAACTGGACGCGTACATGCAAATGAAGAAGCATGCATTAGTTCAACTTAAACAAGAAACATTGACAACGACATCAGTGCTTGCTCAACTGATCAGGCTTCACCAAATTGTTTGTGGTCATATGGCAACGGATGATGGTAAAGTCCTATCATTACCTAATAACCGTGTTAAAGAATTATTAGCTATTTTAGAAGAACACGGTGATAAAGCGATTATCTGGGCGAACTATAGACATGATATTCAAGCTATTGAAAAAACATTAGTAAAGAAATATGGTGCGCGCTCCGTGGTCACTTATTACGGTGATACACCACAAAATATTAGACAAGAAAATATTAGACGATTTCAAGAAGACGAAGAAACACAATTCTTTATAGGTCAACCTATGACAGGGGGAAGAGGGATTACCTTAACTGCAGCCAGCTTAACAGTGTTTTATTCTAATAGTTATGACTTAGAAATTAGAGAGCAGGCAGAAGCAAGAAATCATCGTATTGGTACAAAAAATAAGGTAACATACATTGATCTTGTTTCTCAAGGAACCGTAGATGAAAAAATTATCTATTCATTGAGGAATAAAATAAACTTAGCGACGTCCGTGTTAGCTGAGGATATTAGGGAGTGGTTGATATGATTTGTCCTCATTGTAAAGGTAATGGTTATCTCAGGCTATGTTTTGAGACAGAGAAAGTTATAGAACAATGTTGGGTATGTGACTCTAAAGGGGAAGCCAATGAGACTAAACATTTTAGTCAAACATGGCAAGATGGAGATGATAAAGAAAGTTTTCGCACAATCTATTATGGTCCTTTACTTGATCCAGATGGATTTAAAGACTATAGAATAGAAAAAGATGAATAGAAAAAAAATAGAAGAAAATTATCCAGACAGTGATTTGTTATTTGCAGACGGATTTGATGAAGCTATTATTGGTGTAGCGCAGCAGTTTGATACTATGTCTGTGGCCTACAATAGAGATAAATGCATTGAAATTTTAATGAGAGATATGCAGCATTTAGAAGCAGTGGAGTATTTTGAATATAACGTGATTGGAGCCTATGTAGGTGAACATACACCTACTTTTATAAACCATGATTAAAGTATTTTTATTAATTTTAATGATGCATGCTCCAAATATGCCTACTGTAAAGTATCAAGCCTATGTCTTACCTACTTTAGAAGAGTGTGAGAACGCCAGAATTGTAAGAGAAAACCTTGCACATCATATGGCAAAACAACGAGATATTGATGTAATATGGATAAAAAGTGCTTGTATAGAGATGGATGTGTTTACTCAGGAAATTTAATATTGTTTATTACTTAAAATATAGGTATAATTCGCTAAAATATTAAAAAAGGCAAGGTTATGTTATTACCTAATAGTCCTGTACGAAAAATATATGAGTGCCACAAATGTGGCGATGTATCGGTTCATTTTTATGATCCTAAGCACAATAAAGTTTTTTCTGGAGAAGAATGGAAGAGCGTTATGGTGGATGGTAAAGAGGCTTTACGAAAAATTATAAAGCCCCTAAAAGAAGATCCTAAGTTTTTTACTGATTAATTTTTGCTTCGTTCATCAATCATTCTCCCCATTACATAAACCATAAATCCAATACCTATCAGGGCTAAGAGTATTAGCCCTAGTAAAATGTTTGTTATCATCATAATGCTGCTTGTTCTAAAAGTTTTTCTAGTTGCATAGGCCTTGATAACTTTGTTTTCTTACATAATTGGTCGAGTAGTTTTCTTGTTCTCATTGTTATTTGTTGAGGACAATGAGTTGATGGTTGTTTTTTCTTTTTCATTTTTTTTCCTTTGGTTGTAGTTTTTTTAATTGATCACGTAACTCAAAAATTCTTAATATTGAATTGTGATGCATTTGATTTAATTCATCATTGGTTCTTTTTAATATGTCATTACTTGTCATTATATTTTCATTCTCCTTTAATAAATCTTTATATAATATTCTATAATCTTTAGGCATTAATTGGAATAAGTTGAACGACCGCATGTTGAACGACCATTTCTTTTTACTCCTATGTTCCTGTCATAATGTTTCCAGCCAATAATGCCTTCCTCCGCATCTTCATGATGTATTTGTAAAAGCAAACCAAACCTAGTCTGCTTACAAAACAACCATAAAAATAAATCTGCTAAATAATTAAAAAATATTTTGTGTATCATCCTGCTCTCCTATCTCCTTTATTAAATCGTACAAGAGAGTAACCTAATCGTCTCATCCCTTGTGTAGCACATTCCCGTGCAAATTGTTTTGAACATTTCCCTGAACAAAAATAACCTCCTTCATTATGATAACTCTCACCATCCCAAAGAATGTAACTGTATTGGCTTCTAATATAATCTCCTTGAATAAGCTCATCATTGTAAGACTTACCAAGTAGATGAGAAAATAATTTGTTTTCTTTTTGATGATAACAAATCATATTTCCTTTGTAAGGTGTACTGCAACCATGGAAAGTTTGAGATCTTCTTCTAAACTTTCCCTCACAGTTAACGCATTTTTTTACTTTAGGTTTCCACACGTTCATGATGCCCTCCTATTCCAATGAGTAGATTTAGTTATGCTACCATCTAAGTGGCTAGTGGTATAAATTTTTTTTTTAAATTTTACCTTCATCACTTTAGTTAGCATGCCACGAATTGATGATGATATGTCTTTATATTTTTTACCATCCCTGCTTACATCTACACCATAAAGAAATGCAAATTTTGGGTTGTCTGTTTTTTCAGTATAATAATCACCTACAACAACAACCTCATCACCTGCCCATCTACCAAGATAGTTGTGGCCTTCAGCATCTCCACCGCCTCGTCGTTCGTTGCCTTGAGCAATAGAGAGAAGATACATAACATCTCCCATACTGCCCTCAAAGCCAACACCCTCAAGGTGTTTGGCCCCTAATCCAATTTTATGTGGTTCAACATATTCTTTTTTAGTTAGATTAACTAATTTATGATACTGTCCCATTATTGATCCTCCTTGTTTAAAGTTATTGAGTCAAGAATAGACTTTCCTGCTTTAGTCATGTGATAAGTAATGTCTACCCACTTTAAAAAAAATGTACCCTGACTAATAGAATACACCCATCCTGCATCAGAGGGAGTAGTTGCTACACCACCACCCTCAAACAGAAACTTATATTTAGGATTACCACTAACTGAGTTATTCAATCGTTGAACTCCTGTTACTTTTTGATTTTGTATTTTATATATTTTACTCATTTTATTTCTCCTTTATTTTAAAAGGCGCTTTATTGCGCCTTAATTAATTTATCGTTTTCTCCCCATTCGTTGTCTACCCTAAAGTAAAGAACAAAAAGACTATAACTTGCATCGTTATGACCTTTTAAAGTGCACCATGCAGGAGACTCTACATCCAATTCTTTTAAACCAAATGCATTTAAAATACGGCTTCTGCCTCCACCATTATTATGAGGTAAAAATTTCTTTCCACCAAAATTAACTTTTTCATCATCATGTAAAAGCCACACAGATTTTTTGTTACCAGTAAACTGATCAGTAACAAGAATTTCTTTTGCTTTAATACGACGGTCATTAAGATATAAACCAACAAAAGAATGCAGTCCTTCATTACGACAAAGATCTTCTTTTGCGCGATCTAATTGAGAAGTTTCTCCTTGAGCCCACTGCGATAAATATCCGTCAGTATCACAACGATCAAAACTATCACGTGCTCTTTGAGAAGCATCAGATGATGATTGATTAAATTCGTTTGCTTTAGCATTCCAATCTTTTTTAGTCATTTCATTTCTATTATTCATTTTATTTCTCCTTTATTTTTTATGTTGATGAAAATAAAAAGCTTTTACCAATTTATTTTCTAAGTTATTTGCTTCGATCTCCCAAGGTGCCTCCTCGTAAGAAACATCCTGCATCCAAACACCTAATTCTTTTCCTTCCCAACGAACATGTAATCGACCATCAGAAGACCACACTCTTGTTTGTAAACGGTTTTTACAAGATTGTTCAACGTGAGCACACTCATGCGCTAAAGTTCTTAACTGCTGGAAATAAGGTTGATCTTCCGCTAAAACAATTTTAAAATCTTTTGTAGAAATAGATCCATTGTTTGTAAGATTACAAGTTCCTAAAGTATCTTTTGCAAGAACAGTTCTTCTAATGTGAACTTTGATGCTTAAAGTATTTTGTAGTCTTGTAGAAATTTTAAGTTCGTTTAAAAAAAACTTAACAGCGTCTTCATAATTATTTTCTACCCAGCTTAATCTTGGTAGAGAAACACTTACGTTTAATTTTTTATTTCTTTTTTTCATAATTTCTTCTTTCTGTTTTGTTATCTATTTTATAATGTAATATTATATTATATACAACAACTATCTAATTATTGGCTGTTTTCCTCATTAAAATAGGCTTTTGTTTTTTCAAATATATCGCGGTTTTTCTCAATTCCGATGTAGGATTTATTCAGATCCAAACAGGCTTTTCCTGCGGAACCTGTGCCCATGTATAAATCAAAAACGATATCAGGATTAATCCATTCAATTAAATTTTTTAATAAACCAATTGGCTTTCCCCATGATCCACTCCTCATGTTACGCGGATATTCTAAAACGCTATTTAAATGTTTGCGTGGTTTGGTTGTAAATATTCGTGGGCCTAAATTATCTTTACCAATGGAGGTGTAGCCTTTTTTCATTGTCTTTATTTCTTGATTAGCCCCTACCGCTGCATCACTTGTTTTTCCATAAATAAAAATATAGTTGTGCGTGATCCGCGGTAAGTTTTTACTGACCCATCTTCCATCTTTAAAAAACCAAACGATTTCATTTCTTGGTTTCCCTAAAATGTTTTCTGTTTCATGCCGTCTTTGTGGTGATGTAAAAGCTATTTTTGACGTGCTGGCGATGTTTAATACCTGATCCCACTCATCGTAAGGCGGATCATAAATAACCAAGCAGTTATCGTGCTCCGCGATCCGTGAGAGGTGGTTACGACAATCGTCATTGATTAGCTGCATTTTTATTTCTCCTTTATTTTAGAAGGCGCTTTATTGCGCCTCCTTCCTTTCTTTTGCGGTTAACTGCTGGCTCCAGTTGTCAACTTTCTTTTGTTCTTTTTCAATTGTTTGATTTAAACTTACAAGTCTATTGTTCCAAACAAACAAAAGTTGAGAAAGAGTAGTGTCTTCTTTTACTCTTAACTGGTCAAGATAAACGGGTTGATCTTTAGCAGGCAAATCAATTTTAAGTTCCCAGTTAATCCATCTGCTAAAAGGATTGCCTCTTCTATCATAATATCTAACGTCTTCTTTGTATCTATCACCATGAGTTTTATAAAGTTTTGATAACTCTTCCTCATACGCTACATACTCAGCAAATAATGCTTTAAGTTTAAGAACAGTTTCTTCGTTAGGTTTTTTATTAAGAAGGTGATCTCTTTCATTCTCAACCATTTTAATAAAAGCAACTTTACCTTCAGTTGATTTCTCCCACACTTGAAGACGACTACCTACACAAGGACCAGAACGGAAACCTAATTGCTGGAAGCCATGATCATAGATAACACCATTTCTGTTACCTTCGTCCCATCTCTCAATGTAACGCTCACAGGCACCGCAAACAGCACGATTTTCTTTTGCATATTTCTCCTGTTTTCTTTTATAATCATCCTCTTCTTTGATGCGAATTTTATCCTGATACTGGAAAAACTTAGATACCCAGACATCATATTTAAAAGTAGTCATATCATAAGCTTCCCAAAGTTTCATGGAAGAGCCTTCTCTGTAAGGAGGAGAAACATAACTAATTTCGTTTCTATCACAATGATTAAGAAAAACAGGGTCAGCCCATTCATACGTATGAACTTGATGTCCCAACGTTTCATCAAAATCGGAGTGCTGCTTACTGATTCCCCAAACAACATATTTAGACTGTTGTTTTTCCCATCCTTTTTTACAACGGTAAATAGCAAATTTACCATTAAATTTAAAAAGGTCATAAACATGACCTTCCTCATTAAAAGTTTTATTGATAGGAAATTTATGTATGCCAGCAGTTGCAATCCTAATTGTTTTTGATTGAAACATAGCTTCATGAGGAAAGTATTCAAAAGTTATTTTAGCGATTGGTATGTATACTTGTTTGATATCCATTATCTAGCCTCCACTTGTAAAGTAGAGGGTGAATAAGGGTCGAAATTAATTCCTGCATCTTCTAGGTGCTTATCTAAAGCTAATTGAAAAGACTCACAATAAAATTCAGAATCAGAATTATATAAGTCTGCTGCAGAACCTTGTAAGTGAATAAAAACATTATCACCATCATCATTAATAAGGAACTGATCATTATTATTAACATCCCATGAAAGTTTACTAGGCTTAGCAGGAACTAAAACAAATTCATTTAACCATTTGTCAAAGTCTTCTTTAGAAACTAAATTTTTAGTTCCTTTGTAAAAGTAGTTAGCTTTGTAATCACTTACTAATTCCACATCAAATCTATTTGAGTCAGTAGGGTGATCTAAATTTGCAATAGTTTTAATCGCAATTAAGTGACTCAATCTTCCTGATGAAGCCTCAACTTTTATTGCACCACTTTTAATTTGTTTAGCATTTTGTTGCTCGACAAAGTTAACTAAGATTTTGTTGATTTGTTTTTTTAAGTTTTTCATTTTATTCCTTCTTTCTGTTTATTTAACTTTATATTATATTATATTACATAGGGGTAAACACTTATCTAATTTATGGCTGTTTTCTGGAGTTATTTGGATGCTTCGATAACCGCGTTACACCACCAATTAAGATCTTTTTCTCCCATTTTATGCTTCATCATATTAACGCGATAACAAACTAATTGTATGTTATCTCTTGTGTATTTTTTGATGTCACCATTGATACGATCAATAGAAATATTTGTATCAACTCTTCCTGCTCCTTTAATGTGTGTCATGTTAACATTTGTTAAAGCACATTTACCTTTTTGTTTTTCCCATAACTCTAGTAAGTCTTCCATATCTAAATGAGGATCAACAGGATGTCTTCGTCTGTTGTACGTTATTCCTGTTTTTTTAATATCACATAACCAATGTTTTAAAAACTTATAAGGGCTCGCGCTCAACGATGCGTTGTCTTTGTCTTTTTTATAAGCACTCCAAACTTTCGCTGAATGCTTCGAGGAACATTCTTTACACCAGGACTTACGTCCATCAGTTTTATTAGCTGCTTTTTTATCAAAGAGTTCTACTGCTTTAATCTTCTTGCAACGTGTGCAAGTCTTCGCTGTTATATTATCCATGCCTTCCTTCTATTATTTCTCAGGAGATATTAATCAGTATTCATTTATAAGCAAGTGTGTTGAGTTACTTGTGGTTCGCGCTTCGTGTTTCGCCTTACACTATAAGTACCTTTTGTAGGGGGTATAAAATAAAAATAAAAAAAATAAGTGAAACAAGTGTAAGTAGTGTAAGGTTGAGTGTTTTTTGAGTGTGAGTAAGGGATACACGCTTACACTACTCACTTTTTTGAAGTGTAAGGATTACACTTGAAGTGTAAGGTAAAAAGTAACAATGACAGAAAACAAGGAAAAACTTCTAGCTACCACGAAGGATAAATGTTAAATAAAAATAAAAAAGAAGAGGGTATGAATAATAGTATAGACAGAAGAAGAAAAACTAAACTGACTCCGAAGCAATTAAGATTTGTATATGAGTTTTGCACCAGAACTTTATTAGGAGCACAATCTGCTTCAGAGTCTGCAAGACGTGCAGGGTATGCTGAGTCTGTCGCAAGAAAAACTGCTTATGAATTGCAGGACCCAAATAAAAACCCATTAGTTGCAGAAGCTATTTATGATATGAAAAAAGAACAGCAACAAAAGTATGCTGTGAATATGGATAGACATTTGGCCAGACTAGATGACTTAGGGAAAAGAGCAGAAGAAGAGAAGCATTACTCCGCATCTATTAATGCTGAAGCATTGAGAGGTAAGGCTGGAGGATTGTATGATCCAACAATTAGAATGGAGAGTGCTATTGAAAACTTACCGAGAGAACAACTATTAAAAAAGCTTAATGAACTCCAGCGCAAAGGAATACCAATTGTTAATGAAGAGAATGTCATTGAACATGAGGAGCCAAAAGATAAGATAAAAGACATCAAACTAATTGAGCAAGAAGAAGAAAAGTAATTAGTATTTGTGTAACCCTATTCTTTAATAACTAATAAAGACAAAGCGATAGAATGAAAGAAGCACAGTTTGTTAAATTAATTAAGAGAAACCTTACCATTTATAATTGGATGAGGATTGAGACTACAACTATGGCTGGCTTCCCAGACTTGATTGGTGTGTCACCACAATTAGATACGATCTTTGTAGAAGCTAAGGTTGTAATTGGTAACAAGATTAAGCTTAGCCCTCATCAAATATCTATGGGAATAAAACTATGGAGAGATACAGGTGGATCCAGCTATATTATTGCTATTAAAGAACACGCGAAGCCCCTTCGCCCAGACAGTGTAAAACTGTATGAAACAAGGATTTCGCTGGATCTCCTAGAAAACGGTGTCAACGAACCGCCAACCGCGGAAGGCTGGCATACCATATGTAGATACTTGCAGGCGGTTCACGGTTCGCGACCCAAAAAACCTAAGTAATCCGCCATTATAACCGTACGATAATTGTAGTTATCGTAACATATAAATCGATTTAGCTAATAAACCGCAGAACTCTGGGCTTTTTTCGCGGTTCGCGGTTAAGCGTCTCGTTTATGGCGGATTACTGGGATTATTTATTAAAAACGTTAGGGTACCTGTGGATTATGAAAAAAACGGCTTGTTTCCGCCATTACCGACCACCTCATTTCACCCACGGTAACGCGCGGCGAGTGGGCTAAGACCATGTTTCAAATTTTCAGCCACCAATATTTCATATGAAAGTAATTTTATTAGGGTACACCCCCTTTTTTTAGTATAAAGGGTATAGGAGTCCCTATGGCAAAAAATATTAATAAATTTGAAAAGTATTCGGATGAAGAATTAAAAATATTATTAGCACTTGCAATGCAGGATGATGCATCAAAAGCAAAAGACAGCTTTATGCATTTTGTTAAAATGGTTTGGCCTGAATTTATTGATGGATATCACCATAATGTTATGGCTCAAAAATTTGAAGACATAGCCTCAGGAAAATTAAAACGATTAATTGTTAATATGCCCCCAAGACACACTAAATCAGAATTTGCCTCTTATTTATTTCCTTCTTGGTTAATGGGTAAAAAACCAAAAACAAAAATAATTCAAGCAACACACACAGCAGAACTTTCATATCGTTTTGGTAGAAAAATGCGTAACCTTATGGAAGACGAAGGATATAAAAAAATATTTAAAGATGTTCATTTACGTGCAGATAGTAAAGCATCGGGGCGTTGGGAAACAAATCATGCGGGTGAGTACTTTGGTGCTGGTATTGGAGGTGCAATTACTGGACGTGGCGCGGATTTGTTAATTATTGATGATCCTCATTCAGAGCAAAGTATCAGTGAAACTAATTTTGATAATGCATTTGACTGGTATATGTCAGGACCAAGGCAACGTTTACAACCAGGCGGAGCAATAGTTGTCGTTATGACACGGTGGTCGGAACGCGATCTAACGGGTCGATTAATAAAACAACAAGCAGAAACAAAAGCGGATCAATGGGAAGTTGTAGAGTTTCCAGCATTACTTCCAAGCGGTAAACCCATCTGGCCTGAGTACTGGAAACAAGAAGAATTAGAATCTATTAAATCAAACTTACCTGTTATGTCGTGGGAAGCGCAATATCAACAGCAACCAACATCTCAAGAAGGAGCTATCATTAAACGCGAATGGTGGAAGATGTGGGATAAAGAAGATATGCCTCAACTTATTCATATCATACAAAGTTATGATACAGCTTTTAGTAAAAAAGAAAAATCTGATTTTAGTGCTATTAGTACATGGGGAATTTTTAAATCAGGATTTAATCAAGATAATATTATTCTTCTTGATTGTGTAAAGGAGCGTTGGGAATTTCCTGAACTTAAAAAAGAAGCACTAAAGCAATATGAATATTGGGAACCTGAAACAATTATTGTTGAAGCAAAAGCAAGTGGCATGCCTTTAATACAAGAACTTAGACAAGTAGGAATTCCTGTGGTAAGTTATTCGCCGTCACGTGGTAATGATAAGTTAACAAGAGTCAATGCCGTGTCTCCTATTTTTGAGTCGGGACAAGTATGGGCTCCTGAAGGAAAAAAATTTGCAGAAGAAATGATTGAAGAATGTGCGGCGTTCCCTTATGGTGAGTACGATGATTTAGTTGATAGTATGACGCAAGCCTTAATGCGTTATCGTCAAGGTAATTTTATTGCATTAAAGGATGACTATGAAGACCCAATTAAACCTATTTACGAACAACAACCCGAGTATTATTAAATGCCAGTACAAGCCATACCTTTAGTAGTTACCTTAGCTGCAAGCTTAGGCGTAACCGTTCCTTTTCTTGCTAATCTTTCCATTGAAAATAATATTGATTTATCTACTTATGATTATGATCCTAGCGATCTAACTGCTTACGAAAACTTGTTTCCTAAACAAGCAGAACTTAAAAGAATTAAAGAATTTAAAACATACGAGGATAGTTTTTACCCAAAACCCGTCACAGAGAACACGGATCTTAGCGGAATTATCCTTGAAACAATAAAAAAAGATGAGGAAGTAAAAAAAACCATAGATCAAGAAGGTAATGAAATACCTCCTTTACCTGATCTACCCCCCGAAGATCCTGAGGAAGACCCTGATGAAACAACTATTGTTTATGAAACTGCCGAACAGTATGCCGAACGACTCGCGAGAGAAAGTACAGATGAATTGATTGATAAAGGAGTTAACAAGCTTAAAGATAAATACAAAGAAATAGAGGAGAAGAAAAAATTTTCTTTGAATCAAGGCGATCCTCAAAAAGAAGATACCAGTGTTGAAACAATTAACCCTAAAGATTTTTTAGCTAAAGACAAAAACACAAAGTTTTACATTGAAGCTCTTGTTCCTGATAAAATTAATGGAAATGTAGACATACGAGAAATAGATTATTTAAATAAAGAAGTGCCCATTATTGACTATAAATTTAACGTAAAAACATTAAACGATGTTAAAGAAAACACTCTTAAAGAAATAAATAAAAATACTAATGTTGATGTTATGGAGATGGCAAAGAAACATGGTTTTAAAATGCCTGATTTAGATTTAATTAATAACTCTTTAGAGGGAGGGGCAGATGAGAGATATTGGTATCAAAAAGGAAGTCAGTGGATGAATAATTTTTTACAAGATTTTACTCCTGAAGAACAAAATGATTTCTATGATATACTTTCTATTACATCAGGAGGGTTAGACCCTTATCAAAATTTAAAAGTTGCTATTGGTGTGTTCTCCGATCACCTTAATGATAGACCTATTCGTATAGGGTTTCGTCAAGCAGCTTCTTTAAACAAATTTTTACAAGATCCTGATTCAAGTATTAATAGTCCTAAGTTTGGTAACTATGTTGATACTTTTAAATACTTTAACAAAATTTCTGACCGTGCCCCAAATACTGTAATAGATTTGCAAATGGCTGCTATATTTGGAATAGATCCTCAAGTACTTGCGGCTAATCCTGAACTTTACGCTTTAGTCACTAAATCATTAAGTAATTTAACTAATGAAGTAAACAAAACATCATCTGAGGGAGAAGAGCTTCAACCTATAGAATTACAATCTTCTTTGTGGTCCGAGTACAGAGGAGGTTCTACTAACTACGCACAAATGGGGGATAAATTAATTAAAGATTTACAGAATGACGGTTTTGTTTTTAAAGATAATATACTTAGGAGAGATGAATTAGCTGATCCTAATTTTGTAGAAAAAATTCAGACTACTGTAGGTCCTTATACAACATCAATGAAAGCAACTATTGAGGTAGGAAGTTATCTTACGCCTAACGGTAAAAAAATAGAACAGTTAATTAACAATTTTTCAGATGATAATGTTCTAATGAATCAAATTAATCAAGTTCATAAAAGTAATTTAACTAAACTTATTAGTAAAAAAGGTAAACAACCTTCTGTTATGGAAAATCTTATTTCCTCAGTCATAGGAGAAAAAGCAGAAGTATCTAGAATGATGACAGGTTTAGGTACATATGATGGAAAAGCTAATTTTAATGTTATTGTTCCTTTAACTGTTAAAACTAAAAATGGTGTTATTCCATTAAATGTGAATCAAAGAAAACAAATATTGTCTTTATTAGGGCAACATTTAGATCAAGACGCTATGGCAGCTAGTAATTTTCAAGCTTTAGATAATGAAAAGGATATAAATTCTAATGCTATGCCTACTGTTCAATTATATATTCAATCAAGTTATACTCAAGATGATGTACAACGGTTACATAAATTAACTGGATTAGACTTTAATATTACACCAGTTCCAGGAGGTTTTGTTGCTTCCGTCATATCTTTTGATGGGATGCCTAAAGAAAAAAAGATACAAGATAGTTTTCAAAAAGTATTTGGAAAAGAAAAGAATATGGTGTATATTCCGTCTGAATGGGTTTCAGACTATATAGAATCTAATGAATATGAGGAGAATATAAATGGGCTTCAAGAAAGTGTCACTGAAAGAATGGAAGGCGATGGGGTTACCAACTTCAATATCGAGTATCTCGACAGTATCATCTCCACGATCCAAGCAATTGCGTCGTCGCGAAACGAAGGTTACGGAAAAATCCTCGACTCCACAAAAGTCATAAACTTACTGAATAAAAATAAGATTAAGCTAAAAAGCAAAGGAGGCTCCATTGAGATACCTGAATTTCATTTTGGTGGCTTTATAGACATTAATAGGTTATAAAAAATTATGGCTGAAAACAATATTGATCAAAAAATACAATCAGTTGTTGGCGAAACAATTGAAGACGCAATTCAAAACGAAGAACCTGTTGAAATAGAAATAGTTACTGAAGAAACTATTGTTGATGATGAGCCAATAGAACAAGATTTTTACGGCAATCTATCCGAAGAGATGAGCGATAGTGAGCTTGGGGTTATTTCTAGTGATTTAATGGGTGACTATGAAAACGATAGAGCGTCACGCGAAGAATGGGCACGTACCTACACACAAGGATTAGATTTATTAGGTGTTAAGTTTCAAGAACGAACAAGACCGTTTCGTGGTGCGAGTTCCGTTACACATCCTTTATTAGCAGAAGCCGTTACACAATTTAGTTCAACAGCCTTTAAAGAAATGATGCCTTCAGGTGGCCCTGTGAGAACACGTGTCGTAGGAAAAGAATCAGTTGAAGTGTATCAACAATCACAACGTGTTAAAGAATTTATGAACTACCAGATCACACAAGTGATGGAAGAGTATACACCTGAATTAGATCAAATGTTATTTTATTTACCTCTTAGTGGATCCACATTTAAAAAAGTATATTATGATGCACAGCTTGGAAGAGCCGTATCAAAGTTTATTCACGCGGAAGATCTTGTTGTTCCGTACACCGCAACTGATTTAAATTCATGTGAAAGAGTAACTCATGTTGTGAGATTATCAGAAAATGATGTACGAAAAAAACAAGTAGCAGGATTTTACAGAGATATAGATATTCAACCCTCTCCCCCTAATACACCTTCGTATAGTACAGGAAACATTAAAGATGCTATTAATAATTTAGAGGGTGTTCAAACAACAGGAGAATCCGAAACTGTTTCTATTTTAGAATTTCATGTAGACTTAGATTTATTTGGATATGAAAATAAACAAAACGGAGAAGAAACAGGAATTAAACTTCCCTATATTGTTACTCTTGATGAGTACTCAGGAAAAATTTTGGCTATTCGTCGTAACTATGAGGAAGGGGATCCGTTATTTAAAAAGAAACAATACTTTGTTCATTATAAATTTTTACCTGGCTTAGGTTTTTATGGTTTTGGTTTAATACATTTAATTGGAGGTTTATCACGTACCGCGACTCAAGCTCTTCGTCAATTAATTGATGCTGGAACTTTAGCTAATCTTCCTGCGGGTTTCAAGACACGCGGTCTACGTATCGCTGATAATGATGAGCCTTTACAACCAGGAGAATTTAGAGATGTTGATGCACCATCTGGTGCTATCCGTGAAGGATTAATGCCATTACCCTATAAAGAACCATCACAAACATTATTTGGTTTACTGGGTTTTGTTGTACAAGCAGGACAACGTTTTGCACAAATAGCAGACATGCAAGTTGGTGACGCAAATCAAGGAGCACCTGTTGGAACAACTATTGCACTACTAGAACGCGGTTCGCGTATCATGAGTAGCGTTCACAAAAGAATGTATTATGCAATGCAACAAGAATTTAAATTATTAGCTAATGTTATTCAATCATACCTTCCTGATGAGTACCCTTACGCGGTTGTTGGAGGAGATAGATCCATTAAGCAAACAGATTTCGATGAACGCGTCGACATTATACCTGTCGCTGATCCGAACATATTCTCCATGGCACAACGCATTCAATTAGCACAAACTCAGCTTCAGATGGCTACGAGTGCGCCTCAACTCCACAATGTGAAAGAAGCTTATATTCGCATGTACGAGGCTTTGGGCGTTTCGGATATTGACAAGATTATGAAACTTGAAAAACCCGAACCAATGAGCCCATCCATGGAGAACCGTAAATTAATAGAAGAAGATAAGATTGAAGCTTATGAAGGACAAAACCATGATGCTCATATTCAAGCACATTTAGTTTTAGGGCTATCACCTGTTGTCCAGTTAATGCCTCAAATTGGTGTTGAAATTAATAAACATATTTTACAACATGTCACTATTAAGGCAAAAGAAGCTGTGGCACAACAAATAGAACAAGCAGAACAACAAATGGGAGAAACAGCAGAAGGCGGAGATCTAGAGTTAATGTCTGAAGCACAAATTGCCACATTAGAGGCACAATTTATGGGTGAAGTACAACAATTACAAGCACAAATGAGTGGAGCAGGAGAACCAGACCCTGTGGTTGCATTAAAACAACAAGAATTACAACAAAGAGCTATGAATGACCAAGCAAAGCTAAAATATGACCAACAAAGACTAGGTTTTGAGCAACAAAAACTACAACAAAAAGACGAAATAGATAATGCAAGAATTGATTCTCAAGAAGACATTGCACAGCTTAGAGCAAATATTAATCTTAAAAAATTGGATGCTAAAGGTGATGGACCAGGTTTTCAATATAAAAATAATAAATGAACATTGTTTTAACTCCACAAAATATTTTTGATTCCTATTTAAAAGAATTAGATAAAAAAATTAAAGAAACAGTGCACTCTCCTGAGCAAGCTTTAATTATGGTGGAAGTTTTAATGGTAAAAGTAAAAGAACTTTTTACACAAAAAGGTTATACTGAGGATGATGCTTTACTATTTATGGAACATACGTTACAAGAATTAGATGAGACTAAACCAACAATACATTAGGAGATAGAATGGCATTAAATAACCCAAAACCAAAATTCATCAATGGTTCTAAATATGCAAACGCAAAGATGACTGTTAGTAATGACATGAATCCTTATGCAGGAAAACACGTAAACCAGCAAAAAATTGTTGATGTATATACGGCTAGTATGGAAGGACCGAAGGTTACACAAAACTTAGGTGCTGGACCAAAAGGACAAAGAAGTAAAGCACAAATTAAAAAGGTTCCTTTTAAGGGCTTATTTTAGTGGATTGCAAAATCTGCGGGCATGACTGTCATTGCAGTAAAGCGGGGTCTTGTTGTAGTAAAGAAGACTGTCATTGTAATTCTTGCGAACATTAAATTATTAAGGTAGACTGTTTTTTTTAAAGGAGGTTTTATGAAACTTTTAAAAGATATATGGGCTCACTTGAAAGAGTGGTCAGACTGGGGCATGAAAGACTGGATTAAAGCTGGTATCGTTGCTCTCGTAG
>Ga0209535_1001198_pt1 | contig 17814 bp, 22 predicted proteins | sample LinPmetageLP28_FD_184041 | JGI IMG/M metagenome (GOLD analysis project Ga0209535, IMG submission 184041) | Marine viral communities from the Pacific Ocean - LP-28 (SPAdes) (version 2) | ecosystem: Environmental > Aquatic > Marine > Oceanic | place: Pacific Ocean | collected 2009-08-22 | reverse complement strand
TATATCTGTGCAAAAAAAAATAAAAATTTTAGCTTTCCTCTTCCTCTTAAGAGTTTCTATTGCAAAGTCCATGGAGAAGTGAGTATATTGGAGTCGATATCGATGCAGGGTACAGACACTAAGTGGTGCTTGAGGTGCGTATATGATGCTTTTCCTAAAATAGGAGTTTGTGAATTAAAAGATAATGAGGGGGATGATTAAGGTTCTTAATTACATAATTGCTCCATTTAAGCAAATTGCTTGGGTTCTGTACTTTGTGTATGACAAAGTTCTTATGTCTATACCTAGAAGGCTTTTTGCAACTAACAAATTTGTTATAAACATATTCTGGCCTGTTGTTATAGGTGGTGTAATTTTAGCTGTATTAATTTATGGAGAGTTGCAACGTAGGCCTGGTGGTGTAAATGAAGGTCCAAGCTTTAGATGTGATCCTTGGACAGGGGTGATTGATTACTTAGAATGTCAGTATATGTATGATAGTAGGTAAAAATAAATATAAAAATAAAATAAGGTATTGACTCTACTCCGAAGATCTGTATGCTTATTAACATAATGGTATAAATCCGGTAGGCTATTAGTCGGCCGCTCATATTTATAATCATTTAAATAAAACTCAAAAAACCGCAAATATCGCCACCTTGTTAGATACTGCGGTTTTTTTGTGCTTTGTTCATAGTCCCGCAATGGGATTTTTAACCTCGGCCCCCTTATACATCATTATATTATTCTCCTTTTATAATTTATCCCAAAATTAAAGGGGGCTTTAGGCTATGGAAAAAAGCAGAGTAGAGAAGAATACAAATATATCAAAGAGAGATATTAAAATGACAAAACTATCAGGATCTCAAGGAGGTGATACAGCCGCTCCGCAGAGATATACAAGAAATTTCACTGACGCAACGAGCGTAACTGTAACACATAATTTAGGATTTATTCCTAAATTAGTATGTGTTAATCATGAGTATGATGAAGTATTTTATCCGAAAATTACTCATAGTTCAGTTAACGAATTCAGCGTTTCGTGGAGTATAGCCTTAACAGGCGCAATTCATTATTAATAATTTTTAAAAGAGAAAAAGATGACAATAAAATATTATGGTCCATTAGATCTGCTGAATCAACCAGCAAAAAACTTGAAATTAGCGGATAGTTTAGATGCTAATAGTAAAAAAATAACTGGTCTTGCTAACGGTACAGATTCAGGTGATGCTGTAAATTATGGGCAATTAGGCGCATTAGGTTTTAAAGCTACTATTGACAGCACATCTTTTATTGATGATGCAATAGTTTCATATGAAAAAATACAAAACGTATCTGCAACTGATAAGTTACTAGGTAGATCTACTGCTGGTGCGGGATCTGTTGAAGAGATTGCATGTACTTCATTTGCAAGAACGATCTTAGACGATGCTAATGCATCAGCTGCAAGAACTACTCTAGGTTTGGGTACTTCTGCTGTAGCTGCATTAATTGACGATAATAGCTTTGCTACTGCAACTACTTCTAATACCGCATCTGCAGCATCAGTTCAAGCATATGTAGACGACCAAGTATTAGCTGCTACACATAATTTTAGTTATAAAGATCCTGTTAGAGTAGTTGCTACTTCTAACGTAGACATTGCAAGCGAATTAACAAATGGTGATACATTATCTTCAGTTACATTAGCAACTGGTAATAGAGTATTATTAATTGGACAAACTGATGCTAGTGAAAATGGTATTTATGTAGTAGTTGCTTCTGGTGCTGCTTCTAGATCTGTTGATGCTGATGCAGATAGTGAAGTTACTTCTGGATTAATGGTTAACGTTTTAGCTGGTGATGAAGCTGGTTCTAAATACATACTAACTACTTCTGGTTCAATAACAGTTGATACTACTGATTTATCATTCACAGAATACCATGCAGGAGCTTCTTATAATGCAGGAACTGGTTTAACACTTACTGGTTCCACTTTCAGTATTACTGCTGGTGGTGTTAATACAACTCAATTAGCTGCTGATGCTGTTAATGGAGATAAGATTGCTGATGATTCAATTGATTCTGAGCATCTTGTTGATGGTTCTATAGATACTGCACATGTTGCTAATAGCGCAATTAGTTATGCTAAAATACAAAACGTATCTGCAACTGATAAGTTACTAGGTAGATCTACTGCTGGTTCAGGAGCTGTTGAAGAAATAAATTGTACTTCTTACGGTAGAGGTCTTTTAAATACAGCTAATGAAGCTGCATTTAAAACTCTTGTTAACTTACAAGTTGGTACTGATGTACTAGCACAAGCTGATGTTCTTGATGATATTGCTGCTTTATCTGTTACTGATGGTAACATTATCGTTGGTAATGGTTCAACTTTCGTTGCTGAAAGTGGAGCTACTGCACTAGCAAGCCTAGGTTTAAGTAATGTAGCTAGGCCATTTGGTGCTGAATTTAACAATACCACGTCTTGGTCTGGTACTGGTCCTTATACTATCACTTATGCGGCTGGTACGCATGGTCGTGGTGCTACTAAAGAACTTATTGTTCAAGTGAAAGAAGTTCTAGATGGTACAAACAATGTTGTAGGAATTTTAACTTCAATTGCTGATAATGGAGATGTAACAATTACATCTACATCGAGTAAATTTGCTGGTGATATCACAATTATTGGTTAATTAGAAAGAAAGTAAGGAGGCCTAGAGCCTCCTTCTTTTTTGTAGAGATATGACAAAACATAAAAGCAATCAATTTTTCTCATCACGCATAACCGTAGGTAAAGAAACAGAATTAACGGGGCAAGGCACAGTAAATGTTATTGGTGCAGAAGCATCTAGTACAACATGTCCATCCCTTTTGTTTGGTCATGAAGGGAATGATGATCATGCTGCTCATATATTTGTTTACAAGAAAAATAACATTTCGGATTTAAGAGGTTGTTCTTACAACGGATCTAACTATGCAGCAGGTAACAGCTCAGGTTATAGAGATTGGTTTAATGGTACTAATCATAGAAGAGAGCTAAAGGTTTATTCAGAGCAAACGGCTGGTGATAATATAAATAGTGCATGGACTGAATCTATGTGGTGGGATCTTACCACAGGAGATGTTACAGCTAAGCAAGATTTTACAGTAGAAGGTACTACAACGTTAGGAAAAGTTAATTTTACAACTGGAGAAACTACTAGATTTAGAGGTCTTAACTATCTTAATTTAGGGACTAATGAAACTGAAGGAGGGACGACTTCAGTTACTCAAGGGTTTACAGCAGATGGATCAAAATTTAATAATGCAGATTCAGTTTTATATAAAACAGGTTTTGGATTTCAGGGGTACGATGATTATAATGATACATATTCATCGTCTGCAAGGAATGCGTATATAGCTGGTCAGGACGGTGTTAATTTATATACTAATTCAACACTAAGAGCGAGAATAACAGCAGGAGGAGATTTTCAGATTAAAAGTGATATAGAAGTTGATGGTACTTTAGAAGTTGATGGTACTACAACTTTAGAAGGTAAAATAGAAGCTCATGGTGGTATAGTAATTCAAGATGAGCAAGATGGAGGTGCAGGCAGAGGAATATATTATTGGAATAAGGCAAGTAGTTCTCATACTTCGTATTTAGCGACAAGTGGTGAAGGTAGATCAATTGCTGGTGGAACATCTGTTGCTGGTCATAACTTTTCTTCTCATTCAATAAGATTTAGAGAGAATAACGATAGTAGTAATGGTTTTATTTTTGAAAATACAAGTGAGCAGTTAGTATTTAGTATTAACTCAGGGGATAAGTCTGCATATTGCGCAGGTAGTTTTGCAGTAGGTACAACTTCTCCAGACCCTAATGCAATTATGGATTTAACGAGTACTACAAAACCATTCTTACCACCTAGAATGACAACTACACAAAGAGATGCGGTTTCATCTCCTACGGTAGGAATGATGATTTTCAATACAACTGTAAACCGTATGCAATGTTACATCTCATCTTCATGGACGAGTTTACATTAAATAAATTTAACAACTTAACAGAGAGTGAAAGATGACAACAAAAAATTATGAAGGCTTACAAGGATCGGCATCACTTAAAGATTCAGAAGGCAATCCAACTACAACAACTATTACTGCATTCTGGCATAATGTAGATTTTGATTACAAGATTAATGAAGCGAGAGTAATCATATTAATGAAGGCTTGGGAGAGTAAGAGTGAATTCAAGAATGGTGAAGCTGATATTACTAATCAGTTTAGTGATAATACTGTTGTAAAATACAATGTATCTGATTCAGTTAAAGTAAGAAAGGGTAAAGATGTATTTGATGGAGATGATTCAACAACTACATTTGCATTTACAAAAAATAAACCATCTTCAAAAGATTATATTTATGTTGAAGTAGATGGTGTTAAAAAAGCACTAGGTGTTGATTACACAGTAAGCTTTGACAGTGGATCTAGTGGTACAGGTTCAGTAACTTTTACAACTGCTCCAGCAACTGGAAGTAATAACGTTAAAATATATAAGCAGAACAGAGGATGGACTGATTACTTTAGCAAAAGTAAATTATCTGGTGACGGTCAATGGCCATTAAAAGCAGTAACAGACTTTTTACAAGATTTAGATGGAGATGATGAAACAGATCCAAATGGAATAGATTTTAAATCACTGACTAGAGATAGCGTAGAGTAGAAGCTAGTAATTATTTAATTAAGAGTCAAAATGACAAAAGTTAAGAGTGATTCTCACTTTCAAGGAAAGATAGGTGCGGGTGAACCTAACCCACTAAATGTAATAGATGCAAATGGTGGTATTGTAGTAGGAGCGGGTTATTCTGGTTCATCTATAGCTCCAGCTAATGGTATAATTGTAAAAGGTAAAGCAGGTTTTGGAACAGATGACCCTATAACAGGTGTACAGATAGCTAAAGGTCTTGCATTAAAGCACATAAACAAGACTGATAGCTATACACTAACAACGAATAATTGTTGGGTTAGCTTTGAAGGTGCATCATTAACTGCAACCTTACCAAATGCTGTATCCCATCCTTCACAGATCTTTATAATAAAGAATGTGCATGAAACTAATAATTTAACTGTTTCTACAGGTATAACAGTAGAAGGAGTGGCCACATATTACGGAACCATAGACGGCCAAAACATTGTAACTATAGGCCCTAGAGAATGTATATGGGTAGGAAGTGGTGGTACTAACTATCAAATATTAAATCACTACGATTTGACTATCTAGGGAGAGATATGGTGATTTTAATAATCAGTATATAGGAATTAGAAAATGGCCAATCATAATATAGAGAAGAGATATAATTTAACAGGATTGAAGCTATCAATAAAAAAAGACGACTCTTTGTATGAGTTGAGATTTGAGGGGTGTGATCTTTTCTTAAATGATGAATTAGTCAAAGAAGCAAGAGATGTTGAGGAGTTCATGGAGTATTGCGGAAGTGCTTTTAGTGGATTACAGCATTGGATTGTATCTGCAATACAAGATGACGGAGTATCATTAGCGTAGTTATAGAAAGATATGGTGTATTTTATTATTAATTAAAACAGGTAAAAATTATGAAAAAGTTTAAAATTACAGAGCAACAATTAAGTGATGTATTAGAGTTGTTAATTGAAAATCCTAGGGATGCGGCGTTGATTAATACTTTTAATCAGTTGAGATCAATACCAACTCAACAAGAAGGTGAGCAGGAAGAGAAGGTTAATAAAGAGAAAAAAGAAGCTAAGAAGTAATTTATAATTACATTTCCTTAAGGGTGGGGTGTTTCGAATTAAGTAATAGTAAATATAAGAAGTAAATAAACATGAGTTCAAATAATCAAGTAATAACATTATTTAATAATCAAGATGACAATGGTGTGAGTAGCGCAGTATTACTTAGTCCAGAATCTAAGAACGTAGCAAGAGAATACCATATCTTTTTAAGAGGAGATTTAGGAGAAGGAAACTTTTCTTTATCTATATCATTTGATGGTACTAACTACGCTCCTTGGTTAACAAGTGGTTCAACATCATTTACACAAAGTACATTAGGTTTTTCTGATATAATAAAAGTAACAGTGCCAGTATATGTTAAGGCTAATTTAGTAAGTGCTACATCACCTGACCTTACAGCTGAGTTATTTTATAGATATACTTTATAGTATAAGAGTATGTCTAAGAACATATACGTAACAGCAAGACAAAAGACTAGTAAGTTTTATGACCTTGTTACAATAGGTGATGCTAGGACTTATAAGATAGACCTATCGGCATGGGCTGATGATAACAATACTATTACTAGTGTTACTTGGTCAGTATCAAAAGGTCAGGCTGTAATAAGTGGTGAGTCATTATCTAGTAATGTTGCTACTGCTTTAATTACTAATACTCAACAGGGTAGAAGCTTAATTAAGGTAGAAGCAAGCACAGGATCAGAGAAGGTTGTTATATGGTTAGATATTATATCTAAAGATCCAAGTTATGAATATTTTGGTGATTATTCATAATGGGTAGAGTTTCTGAATACAATGAAGAGTTTGCAAATAAGATTTGTGATTTAATTGCAAAAGGTGAATCTCTTAGTGCGATATGTAGAAGAGATGATATGCCTGTGATTAGTACTGTATTTAAATGGCTTAATGATTTTGAAGAGTTCTCGGATAGATACGCGCGCGCTAAACAAGAGCAGAGTGAGCTTTTTGCTGATGAGATAGTTCATATAGCAGATACAGAAATTGACCCACAAAGAGCAAGAGTAAGAATAGATGCAAGGAAATGGGTGGCGGCTAAATTAAAGCCCAAGAAATATGGTGAGAGAATACATAATGAGATATCTGGTGAGATAACAACTAATAATAAAAATATGTCAGATGCAGAGCTTAACAGAAGAGCGGCTGAACTCCTTAACAAAGCGGGAGAAGTTAGAATTGATAGCCTTGTTGGAGGAAAAAAGAAGAAGGAAAGCAAGAAATAGTCTTAGTGAATATGCTAAGCAAATAGTAATACCTGGAACGCCTTTGAATGACGAAGAGGGTTGTGAAGAGTTTTACGCTGATCATATAACTCCAGCAGAGCATCATGAGATAATGCTAGATGTTTTGCAGAGGTTAGCTACAGATAAGTTGCTTTATAATGATGAGTTGGTAAAGAATGTTATTATCTTAGCTCCTCCAGGTAGTGCAAAATCTACATATGCAAGTATAGTTTTCCCTACTTGGTTTATGGGAAGATTTCCTAATAATAATATTATTATGGCAACATATGGTTCAGAGCTTGCCAAGAAGTTTGGTAGAAAGTGTAGATCTGTATGTAAGAGTGAAGAATATAAAGAAATATTTAAAGCTGAGCTAGTTCAAGGAAATAGTGCAGCAGATGACTGGAGTATAACAAACCTCTCAACTTATATGTCAGGAGGTATACTTTCAGGAATAACAGGAAATAGAGCAGACGGGTTAATTATAGATGACCCATTTAAAGGCCGAGAAGAGGCTGATTCTGATACAATCAGAAAAAAAGTGAAGGAAGAGTACAAAGACTCACTATTGACACGTTTAAAGCCTAAAGGCTGGAAGATTATAATAAATACAAGATGGCATGAAGATGATCTTTGTGGTAATATACTCCCTAAAGATTATAAAGGTGAATCTGGTTTTATTAGATCTAGTGATGAGTCAATGTGGTATGTGCTTAACTTTCAAGCTCAATGCCAAAGTAAAACTGATCCTTTGAAGAGAGAGTTAGGTCAATATCTTTGGACTGATTGGTTCCCAGCTTCTTGGTGGGAGCAAACTAAAAGAACTCATGCTGGTTATTCTTGGTCAGCTCTATATCAAGGTATTCCTACTCCTGATGAGGGATCATTCTTTAGAAGGGATTGGTTTAAACGATTCAGGTTTGGCGAAGAACCTAAGCTATTAAGCAAATATATAACTGGAGATTATGCGGTAACTAATAACTCTGGTGACTTCTCAGAAGAAGGAGTGGCAGGATTTGACGCAAATGTAGAGCTTTGGTTCTTAGATTGGTGGTCAGGTCAAGCTAGTGCTGATGTTTGGATTAATGAACTAATAGAGCTTGTGAAGAAGCATGATCCTATAGCGTCAGTTGCAGAAGCAGGAGTAATAAGAAGAGCAATAGAGCCCTTCTTAAAGAAAGAAATGATGAACCAGAATTGCTATTTTAGACATGAATGGATCTCATCAAATAAAGATAAAGCTGCGAATGCTAGATCGTTTCAAGGCCTTGCTTCTCAAGGCAAGGTTTGGATACCTAAATGTCCATGGGGAGATGAATTGATAGAGCAATTAGTTGCTTTCCCTCATGGTAAATATGACGATAAAGTTGATGTATGTGGTTTGTTTGGAAGAATACTAGACCAAACATATGCACCATCATTAATTAAAACTGATAACAAAACGAAACAAGATTCATATGGGCTTGATGACGATGAGCTTGATGAAGACGAAAACTGGAAATTAGCTTAATGACAAAAGAAAAAAACACATTCACAGAATTAACAGATCTAAAGAAGCAGGTTGATGATTTTTTATCTTCTACTATAGATGCTCGTTATGCCTCTGTTAGAGATAGAGATTACTATGATGGTTATCAATGGACTGAAGAAGAAGAAGCTGTACTAAGAAAACGTAAGCAGTCTCCTATCGTTATTAATAGAATCAAACCCAAAGTAAGAGGGTTAAAGGGATTACTTTCTATTAGAAAAAGTGATATAAAAGCTTTCCCAAGAAACTATGAAAATGATGAGAATAGCGCTCATGCTGTAACAGATGCTTTACGATATGTAGCGGATAATAATGATTTCGATTCAGTAAAAGCAGAAGTGTTTGAGAATAAAGTCATTGAAGGGTATGGAGCTGCTAATATAGAAATAGAGCTAAATGCTAATGAAGAACCCGAAATAAAGATAAATCAGATTCCTTGGGATAGATTTTATTATGACCCTCACTCCAGAAAAAAGGATTTTAGTGATGTAAGATATTTAGGCGAAATAGTCTGGCTTGATGAGGAGCAAATAAGAGAAATGTATCCTAAGGCTGATTTATCTTATACTGATAACCCTAATTCTACGGAAGATGAAGCATTTGCTGATAGACCAACTTGGATTCAGAATAAAAATGATAGAAAAAGAATTAGAGTTGCAAAACATTATTACATTCATAAAGGGGAGTGGCATGTTTCAGTATTTACTAATCATGAATTCTTAGAAGATCCGAGAGTAAGCCCTTACCTGGATGAGTTTAATCAACCTATGTGTCCTATAGAAGCGGATTCAGCTTATATTGATAAGTACAATCAAAGATATGGAGAAGTAAGAGATTTTATAGATCCTCAAGATGAGATTAATCATAGAAGATCTAAGGCATTACATTTGTTATCAGCAAGACAGATAGTAGCAAAAAGAGGTTCTGTTTCTGACATAGCTGAATTAAGAAGAGAGTCTGCTAAGCCAGATGGAGTTATGCTTTATAATGGTGATAAAGGTGATTTAGAGTTTGCAGCTAATGGAGACTTTACACAAGGTCAATTAGGATTGTATCAAGATGCTAAAGCTGAACTAGACGCTACGTCATTTAATGCTCAGTTATCAGGAGAAAGACAGAGTGGTGATTTATCAGGTAAAGCTATAGATCGCTTACAGAGTGCAGGAGCAATAGAAATAAACGACCTATATGATGGGACTGCCAATTGGGAAAAAAGAGTATTCCGTCAAGTTTGGGCTAGAGTAAAACAATTCTGGAATGAACAAAAATGGGTTAGAGTAACTGATGACCAATCTAATCTACGTTGGGTAGGTCTTAACAGCCAAATAACATTGCAAGATATGTTACAGGAAGTAATAGAAGATGAGTCTAAACCTTTGGAAATGAGAATAGGTGCTCAAGCTACTTTAGTGACACTTAGTCAAAATCAAGATCCAAGATTACAAGAAGTAGTAGAGATTAAGAATAATACTACGGAGCTCGATATAGATGTAACTCTAGAGCAAAGCTATGATGTAGTGAATATTCAGCAAGAGCAATTCCAAGTAATAGCTGATCTAGCAAGAACGCTAGGTGGTGTTGATATTATAGATATCATTGAGCTTTCATCTCTTAGAAATAAGAAAGAGATCATAGAGAAAATAGAGCAAAGACAAGAGCAGGTTGCACAGGCAAGTGGAAATAGTGCAGAAATGCAACAAAAGGCAATGCAAGTTGACCTAGGCAAGAAGTATGCAGAGGGTCAAAAGGCTCAGCAAGAAGCAACACAGAAAGCAATTGAGAATCAAATATTGATTAAGAACCCTCCTCAAAGGGTAACTAACGTTTCAGTTTAGCATTTAACAAGAGTTTATATTTAGGAACGCCTCATAAGATAAGGTTTTATGGGGTTTTTCTATGTCTAAATTCAGTAGACACTGGCCGCCGCAGCACGGGTGAAAATGGCCGCCGCATTACGGGCGAATCTATTTATAGGTAAACATGACTGAACAAAACATTGATACTACGGATGTTTTTCAAAACGAAGACGTTTTTGATGATAATTTTTTAGAACCTTCTGAAGCAGATAATGTAACAGAAGAGATTGTTGAAGATGCTGTTAAGGCGGAAGATCAACAACAGAGGGCGGAAGAGTCCAAATCTAATCAAGAATCAGAGGAGTCGGATTCAGAGGATAACAATGAAGTAGATAACAATAAGGGCGATATTTCTAATGAAGAAAAGAAGGATGAGACGCCATTATCCAATGATGAGTCATGGACCAAGGAACTTGCACTTGATGAAAGAAGAAAGCGTCAAGAGTTAGAGCAAGAGTTACAGAAGCTGCAAAAGCAGTTATCAGATGCTAATACTCCTCCTCAAGAAGAGATTAAACGTCCAGATGTTTTAGATGACCCAGATGGAGCATTTCAACATACAGAGAATAAGATAGAACAGCAATTATATGATGCGAAGCTAGCTTTATCTCGAGATATGATGAAACAGCTACATGAAGACTACGATCAAGTAGAAAAGGAGTTTGATAACATGATGGCAAAAGATCCCTCTCTAGGAGTTAAGGTGTTTAAGTCTGCTAACCCTGCTAAGTTTGCTTATGAAACAGCTCAAAACCATCTTAATGCACAGAAATTCTCTGATCCTGATTACGAAAAGAAATTAGAAGACAGAATTAGAGAAAAGATATTAGCAGAGATGAATAGCTCTAGTAATGACTCTAAAGACGTTAGTAAACCTCAAATCCAAGTGCCTAAAAGTTTCGCAGGAAAGGCGAATCAAGTCAGTGATAATCCAAGGATAGAAATCTTAGATACAAACGACTTATTCAAAGACTCTCCGTTTTAATTTTTAATTCATTAATATACATTAGGTAAACACAATGGCAACAAGTACAATTAGTAGTGCTAATATTGTAACTATCTTTCAAAAGAAAGTAGTACATGAATATATACGTGGCGGAAGATTCGGCCCTTATATTGGTAATAACGAAAACTCAATAATCCAAGTTAATAAAGACTTGAAGAAACATTCTATTCCTTTAGTAGGTAAGTTATCTGGAACTGGTGTTAGAGGATCTAACTCACTAGTAGGATCTGAAGAAGCACTTTCAAATCATGCTTTTATTTTCCAACCTACTCACATTAGAAATGGTGTGTTAATAGACAACGAAGAAAGAGAAAAATCAGAATTTGATTTATTCACAGAAGCAAGCCCTTCTCTTATGAATTGGATGAATGAAACTAAAAGAGATCAAATCATCCAAGCATTAGGAGCAATTCAAGCTGGTGGAACTTACTATAACTATGGTGGAGCAGAAGCATCAGGTGCAACTGGTTCATCTGAAGCATCAGCTGCAAATATGGATACTTGGAATACTAATAATACTGATAGAATTCTTTACGGTTCAGCTAAAAGTAATACAACAGCTGGTGATCATACTGCCTCTTTAGGTAATATCGACACAACTAATGATAAATTAACTACAGGTTCACTTTCTTTACTTAAAAGAATAGCTGAAGATGCTAACCCACTTATTAGACCAGTAACTTTAAATGGTGATGAACCATTTTATGTTTACTTTGTAGGTAAATATGGTTTCCGTGATCTTAAACAAGATACAGCTATGCAACAAGCTAATAGAGATGCTCGTGAACGTAACATGAAAAATCCTTTATTTGCTGGTGGTGACTTAATGTGGGATAATATCCTAATTAAAGAAGTTGCTGATCTAGATAAATTTATAGATAGCACAGGTTCCGGTCTTTGGGACGGAGTTTGGGGAGCTAACGCAGCTGGTGATAGCCTTGTAGATTCTGGTGCTGGTAGTAGCAGAGTTGGAGTTGGTTTTTTATGTGGTGCTCAAGCCCTTGTTATGGGTGTGGGTAAAGCTGCAAGTTTTAAAAGTAGAAAAGAAGATGATTATCAACACTCTACAGGTGTTGCAATCACTGCTAAACACGACATTAAGAAGATTTTCTTCAATAATAAGCAACATGGTATGGTTACGCATTTCCATTCTGCTTTATTAGACGCTTAGTAAGCTTCATATATGCCTGGCACTTTTATTTGGTGCCAGGCATAACTTAGAGAGTATGTTGATATTAATTATCATTAAAGGTTAAATTATGAATTTAGAAGAAGTAAATAATACAAATAATCCATTAAAACTTAAATCTATAGCTAAAAAAGAAGGTATAGATGTTACTGGCTTATCTACAGCAGAAGAGATAAGAGGTAAGATATTAAGCAGTATTAATGGCGGTGAGTTAGTAGAAACTAGTGATAAAATCATATTCACTTATATAGGTGGAGGTGAAGATTCTCCGCAAGTTATAAAATTTATGAATAGTATATCATTTAGACGTGGAGAAGCTGTAGAAATAGAAAAGAATGAAGAAAACGAATTATATATACAAAAGCTTTCTGGAAATCCTTGCTTTATCAACGGATCAATAGATGCTGATGAAATAGTAGAGATGGACAAAAAGGCAAGAAGAGTAGCTAATGAAATAAGAGAGCGTACTCTTAAATTAGATATTGAAGCAAAAAAAGCAAGAAATAAACACTAGATAATGTCACTTACACCAAACGAAATCAGAGATAGGGCTGCAAACGACTTAGGTTTACTAAGATTAGGGCAGTCCTTACAAGCACAAGATGATAGTCGTATATCACAAGCATATAATGAGACTTATGCAGAATTAAAAGAAGAAGGATTAGCTACATGGGCTTCTACAGCTTCGGTACCAGATCAATATGCACCGCATGTTATTTCTCTTGTTGCTTATAATTGTCTAGATACATATGCGGTATCACTAGAAAGATACAATAGAGTATTATTAAAAGCTGGTGCTAATGGTGAGCTTGCAAAGCAAAATATTAGAAAGTTATTTAATACTAACTTTGAAACCTTAAAAGATGACCCAGTAGATTTCTAATGTTAGTTCCGATAAATCTAACTGGTGGTAGTTATTCTCATAAGTCACTACCTATATCAGCGCAAGTTACTAGGAACTTTTGGCCTCAGTTAATCGATGACCCTTTTGCAAAAGGAAAATATGTTTTAGAAAGCTTTGCAGGGCAAAAGTTATTTGGTACTATAGGAAGTGTGGGTAGAGGGATATTTTATCATAACTCGTTATTATATAGAGTTGCTGGAACGTCTCTATACTCTGTTAATTCTTCAGGTACTCATGTATTACTTGGGTCGATACCTGGCACTGAAAGATGTATATTTGACGCAATAGGAACAGATATAATTGTTGTTACTGAACGTAAAGCTTATATTTACAATGGTAGCTCTGTATCTGAAGTAACTGACTCTGACCTAGAAAGTCCTGATTCTGTAACAGTTTTAAATAACCAGGCTATCTATGATGGTAATGAAGATAATTTTGGTGTATCGGATGTAGGTGATGCTTCAAGCATAAATGGCTTAAACTATGCGTCTGCTGAGAGTAGATCTGATAATCTAGTTAGAGTATATGCTTTTGACCAAGTTGTTTATATGATGGGAGAAACTACAACTGAGTTGTGGTGGAACTCAGGAGTAGGGCAACCACCATTTGATAGAGTGGAAGGTGGTATTGTAGAAGTTGGCTTAGGTGCTATTCATGCTGTGACTAATACCAAAGAGAACCTTTTCTTCTTTGGTAACGATAGAAAGGTATATGCTGTTAAAGGGTCAACTGCTAGCGCTATTACAACTGAGCCACTAGTAAGAACCTTTCAATCATATTCTACAGTAAATGATGCTATTATGTGGTCTATGAATATGAGAGACCAAGATTTTATAGTCCTTACATTTCCTACCGAGAATAAGACATTTGTATTGCCTATAGGTGGTCAATGGTTTGAATGGTCTAGTGGTGTTGAAGGAAGTAGAAATATTGCTAATTCTTATACCTATGCCTATGGAAAACATATAGTTGAAGATTATAGTAATGGAAATTTATATGAGTTAGATTTTGATACTTACACAGAAAATGCTAATGCTATAGTAAGACTAAGAGACTCTGCACCTTTGCATGGTGGATTATTTGGTGCGCCTGGTAGGACTCTATTTATGAATAAATTGGAGATAATACTAGAAACGGGTGTGGGAATAAATGGATCAGGACAAGGAAGCGACCCAGTAATTATGGTGAGCTTTTCCGATGATGGTGGAAAGACGTTTTCTACCGAAACATGGGGTAGTATAGGTAAGTTAGGTGAATTCCAATGGAAAGTTGAGCTATTTTGTTTAGGTAGCTTCACTTCAAGAATTATAAGAATAAAAACTTCAGATCCTGTTTATTACTCAATTGTTGATGCTTCTGTAGATATTGAAATAGGTATATAGTGAGACCTACAGTACCACCACAAAAGATACCAGATAAGCTTAATGCTGACCCTGACATAGCTAGATATTTAAAAGAGTTAAACAGTACTGTTCACAAACTATGGTATCAATCTAATGGAAACAAAAACCCAATATTAATTTCAACAACAGAAGATATCGATGTTACTTCTACTAATACTACAGAACTCTATAGGGTTCCAACAAATAAAGCACTTATCCCACTATATATTGTTATACGGGTTCATGGATTTACTAGTGGTAGTAAGTCTATTGAGGCTGTAGTAAGCTTCGGAAGTAATAGCTCTACGTATGATAATTATTTGAATAGCGTTACATATACAGTTAGTGGGGATAATAAATTTATATTCGATAAGGCTAACGATGCTACAGAGTTAGATGTTCATACGTCTAACAGTAGCTTTAATATCTCTATAGAGACTGCATCTAATGCTGATGTAGAGAAATGGACGGTTGATCTATTCGGATATTTGGTTTGATAGAAGTTAGAATCCCAGATATTGGAGACATACTATCAATATTATTTGATGATGAGATATATGATCGCATATCAGATGATACATGCCCACCAAAGGAAGATTATGACTTTCCAGAGCATGGGTTAAAGAATATAGGTTGTTATTTAGATGATAAAATCATAGGGCTAGCAATTATAGAAGAAAACGGCAAGCTCCATTTTCAAGTATTAAAGGCATATCGTAGACATGCAAGTAAATGCTTAAAAGCGTGCTTAAAAGAAATAGATGACCCTCTATTTTGTGAGATACCACTTCTTTATATGAGTGTGATAAATTTTGCAAAGAAGCATGGGTTTAGTGAGTCAGGAATTAATGACGATACTTATATAAAAAATAATAAAGAACATAAAATATTAAAATTAATTTACAAAGGTTAGAATGTCAGTAGTAAAAGATACAATAGACAGTTTTACAGGTGGTAGTCAGGCTGCTAAAGCAGCTACAGAAGCCGCAAGAATTCAATCTAGATCAGCTGATCAAGCTATTGAATTTCAAAGAGAGTCAAGAGACTTAGCGAGAGAAGATTTTCAGCCATTTAGGCAAGCTGGGGAATCAACATTACCTGGATTACAAGATTTAGTTAATGACCCTAATGCTCAACTGGACTTTGTGCAAAATAACCCATTCTTTCAATCTCTATCAGATCAAGCGAGTAATACTTTATTTGCTAATCAAGCCGCTAAAGGAAAAGTGGGAAGTGGTGGTACTGCTGCGGCATTACAAGAGAATCTCCTTAGACTAGGTACAGACTTAGTTAATCAAAATGTTAATCAAAGATTTAACCTTGCTAGTCTTGGTTCTAATGCTGCTGCTGGTCAAGCAACAGCAACGCAACAAGCTGGTAACAATATAAGTGGTTTAACTTTGCAGCAAGGTAATGCGAATGCTGCGGGAGTGATTGGAGCTAATAATGCAATACAACAAGGAAGGATGGGTCTATTAAAAGCAGGTGGTGCAGTTGGTGGGCAGATAGCAGGTGCACTAAGTCAAGGTTCTTCAGCAGCGGCATTATGCGATAGAAGAGCAAAAACAGATATTACTAAGGTTGGTGTTCTTGATAATGGGCTTCCTCTTTATCTATTTAGATATAAAGGAGATAGTAAATTACACATTAATGTAATGGCTCAAGATGTAGAAAAGGTAATGCCAGATGCAGTAATTGAAAAAGATAATCTTAAATACGTAAACATGAGGAAAGTATGCCGTTAGATTCAAGCATAGCACTAAATGCACGTCCTATGGACTTAGGACAAGTTGCTGATAGTACATTAACAGGTTTTCAAGTTGGTCAACAAGCTGCTCTTAATAGAGATAGAAATATTAGAGAAAACAAAATTAGTGATGAAAAGATTAAGCAAATTAAGTTAAATAGACTTGATAAGAGAGAGCAATCTAGGATTAAATCCGTTATTACTGGTGCGTCAGTTCTTGATGGTTTTTTAGAATCTGGTGATTTGAATAGAGCTAAAAGCTTTTTAACGCAAAGAAGAGATAATTTACTACGTAGAGAGGCTCTAGGGGAGTCAATAGATACTAGTGATACTGATGAGGCTCTAGAGTTATTAGAAAGCAACCCTGAACAGCTTAGAAGCAATGTGAAAAGTTTAGTTTCTTCTGGTCAGCAGTTAGGGATGTTAAAATCAACTTCTGCTAAAGAAGGTTTCACTTTGAAAGAAGGAGAGAAGAGATTTGATGCAAAAGGTAATCTTGTTGCAGAGGGAAAGTTTACTCCTAAAACTAGAGAGGAAGCTCTGGATTTAACGCCTGGAGAAGAAGGATTAGATAAAGCTTTTGTAAAGGAGTTATCTGATTTTCAAGCTGGAGGTGGTTTTGCCGATGCTGACAAACAAATCGAGCAATTAAAATTAGTTAGAACACGAATATCTGAATCTATAAATAATAGAAAGAAGAAAAAAAGTTTTGAAAATTTATCAGATCCAAGATATGGATTTATTCCAGACAAACTATTAGCTTTTGGTGTTCCTGAAGCGATAGAGGTTAAAGAGCAGGTCGAGGAAGTGGTTCAAAGGAATTTAAAGCTAATATTAGGAGGGCAATTTTCTGAGAAAGAAGGAGAGAATTTAATACGTAGAGCGTACAATGAATCACTAGATGAAACTGTTAATTTTGATAGAGTAAATCGTTTAGTTGAGCAAATGCATGTGGCTTTACAGACAAAAAGAGAAGCAGCAAATTATTTTAATGAGAATGGAACTTTGAAGGGGTGGAAAGGAAGCCTTCCTACACATGAAGATTTTGAGAATGCAATTAGTGATAAAGACTCTAAAGAAAAAGAACTAGATTTTAACAAATTAAAATAATGCCTGATATAAGACTTCCAGACGGTAGATTAATAAAAAACGTTCCAGAAGGGACTTCTAAAGCTGATTTAATCTCTAAATTAAAAAACAATAATGTTATTACTGGAGATGAAGAGTGGGTGAAAGGTTCTGATTCT